>Ga0209536_100000208_pt1 | contig 91637 bp, 72 predicted proteins | sample DeeMarSeWOR28_12_FD_187461 | JGI IMG/M metagenome (GOLD analysis project Ga0209536, IMG submission 187461) | Marine sediment microbial communities from White Oak River estuary, North Carolina - WOR-2-8_12 (SPAdes) (version 2) | ecosystem: Environmental > Aquatic > Marine > Intertidal zone >... | reverse complement strand
ACGCCATCAAGATCAACCATAGGGGTACCATCTATATTTTCCGAAGGGTTGCTCCAGTGCATGACCAGGGTAAGCGAATCTTTCTGAGTAATATAAAAACCGGTGGGACTTTCCGGCTCCCGTGCGCCACCGGCTATCCAGCTACCCCTGACGACAAGGCTTGTACTATCGTTTGAGGTTAATTTTGTGAAAAGGGTGTAAGTGTATAGCTGCCCCTCATCTAAACCACCATCCGTGAATTGTTCGATCCCGCCCGAAACACTATCGATCAGCACACCATCCCTTTCAATTCGAATTGTAAAATCCGATGTTGATATTGAATCTCCATTTGCAAGTGTGGCAGGGTCGGTCCAGGTAAGAAACATTCCGGTTGGCGTCTTGTAATCACTATAGATTGAAAGATTTCCCGGCGGATTGGGGTCAGTTGGATCGGCAAGGGAGTAAGGAGATACATACGCTAAGGCAGTACCAGTTCTATTATCAGTCCACACCGGGTAAACTCTTCCACCTCTTGCTGAAATACCGATATAATCTCCAAAATATCCTCCGGCCAGTCCGGGAATTGGAGCGGGAGTGAAAGCCACATCGCTAATTTTGAAATCTTCCCATGTGTCACCGCCATCCGTCGAATTTGCCGCAAAAACTTCGCACATTGTGCTGGAAACGTTTCGATCGTCGTACATAATTACGCTCAAATTTCCCGTTACCGGGTCACAGGTCAGCCAGGGAAAATAATGTTCGCTTCCAAGTCCTGGAGGATCCTGATTGACCCGCACCGGAGATGACCATGTATTACCGCCGTCTTCAGAGCGAATCATATAGTTATCGATGTCGGTGCCAGAGTTTATTCCCGGAACGCCGATGTTAGTCCATACGATGTAAATCCAACCATCCCTTGCTCCACCTGAGATATCCACATCCATTACCGGAAATGAAGCAACGCGGTGGTCCTTCGATGTCTCGCTATTTCTGATTCCCCGAATATTGCTGATGATCCTTGTTGCCGGAGCGAATGTTGCACCTCCATCAGTAGATACGGTAAATCCGAGAGCGTTTTCGTCTGCTGGCCAGAAATCATAGATAGCCCAGGTTACATACACCTCTCCGTTTGTACCTGTAGCAATATTTACTCCTTGATTATGGCTTCCGGCATTAATTGCCGAACTAAGATTAATTTTGGACGACCATGTTAGTCCGCCATCGGTTGAGCGGGACAGCACAATTTCTGAATCCCATGGGCCACCAAAATCAGTCCAGGCGGCGTATAAATTTCCGGCGTGCGGACTAGTCGGACTGTTATCGACCCAGAGATGATTTTTGTCTGCTAAACCACCCACACCAGGAATTGGTGCCACCTGCACATGCGTCCATGTTAATCCTTCGTCGGTGGAATATGCACATCCATTTCCATCATCTGCAGCTATATATCCCACGTAGTATCTCCCGGTCAGGTCAATCACTGCGGCGGGATCACCGCTATTAGTACCTCCCGTTCCCTGTTCAGAACCGCCCCAGGTAAGCCCAAAGTCGGATGTCATAAAACCACTGGTGCCAAAGACTTCCGATACCGGAAATGGAGTAGAATTGTTGGAATTTAGCACTTTCGAATTATCAAGGGGATGAACAAATATTGAATTTTCACTTTGTGTTACGTTGGTAGCATTGATCACTGGTACATCGGGTGAGTCGTCCACCAGAACAGTTTTGGCCGTTATTTGGCTACCGGAGAATATCGGGTCTGGTATGGTCTTCTCGCCTGCGACGCTTACTAAACCCTTTTCAGCCATTTTTTGCCAGTACCTCATGGACCAAACTCTGCTATCAACCTCTTGTGAATCCTGCCCATAAACAAAATTAAGAAACAAGGCCAGACTGAGGATTAATGATCTTAACCATCCTGATTTATAGCACTGATTCATTTACAATTACTCCTTAAATAGTTATGTTTTTTAGGTTCGAAAAAAGGGAAGGGGTTGTTTTGAGAGGCAAGTTAAATTATTCCTTAATAATCTTTGTCAGTATCCTCGATCTCCAAATACTAAAGATACAGTTTTTTATGGAGTGTAGACGTGAGCTAACTCAAGGTTAGCCTAAAATTTTCCAAATGAAAGTTTAATTCACGAAGCTGAGATAAACAAATAAAAAAAATAATCAAAAAGATATTTGAAGTAATTTTGCGACTACGAAAGCGATATAATGCCAAGGATTAAATAATCCTCCTCTTTATTTGAAAAAGCGACAAATTTGATTTGGAAAAATATCTATCAAGGAATATGATAGACTTTTTTGTAAAAGGGATTTATGTCAATACGAATTGGATTTTTCGAAAGGTATTTGGATTCGACATTAATCCACTGCTGAAATAGTACTACATGTTGAACCAGCACTTATTTATGTGCAAATGAAGTCCAAGGTTTAGCATCATAATTGGATCCGGCAATTCTTTGTCCTTAGAAATGGTTTATTTAATAGAAACCAAACCCAGGTTTAAAAGGGAATTGTTTGACATGAGAATTAATTTTGAGATTTCTTGGTCCCAAGCGCAAAACTAATACCTATTGTTATACTTAAATCATTTAATCCGGTTAAGGCATTCCAATCCTGTTTCCATTCTCCGATTGTCTGTCTGGAGCCATCTGTGTTCTCTAATTCAATATCTTGCTTTATTTTAATCATACTCCAGCCCATTTTGGCTAATTCAAAAATGACGGTCACGTTGTCACTGATTGCTATCCCGCATCCAACCACAAATGATTGAGCCATTCCGGAAATTTTAACATCTGGTTCCTGAATCTCATTCCTTACACCGCCAGTTGCCTCATCAAATCCCTCTGCCTTGCTGGTATAATTGTAAAAACCAAAAACAATACCACCCCGGATTAGGATGATCCCATCTTTACATTTCCATGCCTGAAAATGGACACCTACCTCTGCAGGGAAACCGGATGTGCTTATCTTAAATTCACTTTTTGATGAAAAGCTGTCAAATTGGGTATTTCTCTCATATTTTGAACTTGTGGTGCCATAGCCTGCGGTTATTCTTAAGTGAACGTATTTTGAGAATGGGTATTCAAAACGTGCGCGAATATTTTTTGGAACGATACTGTTTATAGATGGGCCATCTCCATCACCGCTCATAATTAAGAGCGATAAAGGATCCAGTTGAATGATAGCGGAGCCGTAATCAATCCCTAAGAGCGGTCTGTTGTCATCTGCGAGCGCTTGGAACGATATAGCAAGGATGAATATGAAGCAGAATAGAATGAATTTATTTAACCACATTTCGTATTCTCCCTATAATTTAATTAGAGTAGTTTAGTTTGGATTTAAAACCTGGGTAAGGTTTTTCAGTCGACAGCTGAATTGTATTTTATTAAAAATTATTAATCTCCTGTTGAATCATAATTCGAATATGCTCCCCGAGTGGCAAAAAAATTAAATTTCCAGACGTAAATTAATTTAATCTCGGAATAACATTTATCTTCTATGGGCTTTGGTATGGCTAATATAAAAGATTCTTCAATAAAAGGTTATTAATATAAAAGGAAACTTATGATTGGTTTCTTTAATGGTATCTTCAGTACCTAATCGTAAAACGGAACCAGAATCATCTTTCAACTTTTTATCAGATGAAAACAAAAAGGCTCCCCTCTTACAGAAGAGGGCAGCCCTTGAGTTGTCAAACTAAATCTTTATGTTAAAATTAACTTCCTTTTTTCAATGGAATATTAAATGCAAGCCGGATAAGGAATTGTCTGGCATCTACTACATGAATGTATTCTGCACTCAAATCAAAGTTTCCAAGCAAAACTCCCCCCGCTAGTCCCCATGCAAATTTTGTCTTAGTATTTGTTTCTTCCTTGTAATCTGCTACTGGTTCTCCGGTATCCGGATCCAAGTAAATTAGTTCAGGGAATTTTTCAATCCCTTCAAACCAGAAGAATCCCATATGTCCACCAAGGTAGGGTTGCGGTCCTCTTCTTCCAAAAATGTAATTTGCCCCAAACATTGCTGGTATTTCTTTATACTGATACTCCCTTTTAAATTGCGTTTCATTTCCGGTGCCCTGATCAATATAGGACTCCTCCTTTTTACTATGAGAAATATATCCGCTGTATGCGTTTAATCCCGCTTCTCTTGAAACCCGGTAAAGGATAGAACCTGTTCCACCATAACCCGTTCCGGCAACATCTCCATAATCGCCTACAACAATAGCTAAATTTCCCCCTAATCCTAACCCCAGATAACCTCTTTGCGCAAAGACAGATTGTACTATTAAGATCATTAAAAATAGGGTAATTATTCCGGCCAGTCTCTTCATCTGATTAATTCTCCTTCTGCTTGTCTGATGAAATTTTTTCAAATAATCGGATAGAATAAATTATTATTAAAGTAAATAGAATCTTTTAATTAGTAGTGGGTCTCTACTGAGCAGTGAGATTCATGTTATTCCAAATAGTAGGTTTTCAAACGTATGTTTTTCGTAAAACCTTCATCAGAGGCATGAGGTCTTTGCTCAAGATTTCCTGCTATTTTGGAAAGAAAAAGAACATCTGCTATCTATGAGATCAGCTGCTTCCGCGTCCCTATTTAACTTTAAAATTATAACCTGCCCTGATTCCAATATATTGCGATGTGATAGTCGAGGTGGATATGGACGTTAGTGTTCCGGATATTTCCCATCGATTAATTCTAAGTCCAATTTCCGGTGCAATAGAAAATTTTGTCTCAGAGGAAGAAATTCCAATACCAGATCCTTCCGTTTCAACCTTAATGTAATGAATGCCTGCCATTGCCCCGATTAGTAAATTAGCAGTTTCAGACGTGCCAAAGAAATGTCTTAATCCCAACATGACAGGAATTGAACGGGTCTTGGATTTTATATCATTACCCACATCTTTATCGGTGAAATATAAGTACCCGGACTGAACAGTAAATGCATATTTTGGGCCGATACTGACCATATACAGTCCTGTCCCGCCAAAGCCAATGTTTGCCCAATTATCAGCGAATTCTGTTATTGGTATTGCCAGGTTTGCACCTATGCCCAGGTGCATTTCTTCTTGGGCAACACCAGTTTGATTAATGACAAGTATGAATGAAACGGCAACTATTAAGACCAATTTCTTCATGTAATAATGCCTCACTTTTTGGGTTAGTATGTTGGCTTCCTAAAATTTGTTTTTATCAATTGTAAAGTATATCTCATCCAGATTTATTTGTTGAGCTGATTTTTACCCCAAAACTCCCCATATATACAAAAATGGAATGAGTTTTCATTAATTTTTTGGGACAAAGCGAAAGATTAGCAAAAGCACTGGCAACCCTTCAAAAATTATTGAGAGGAAAAAGAGCTGCCTATTTGAGAGCTCTTTTAACATTTTGGTGAGCGACCTTCTTTGTGGATAATTTTATCTGTTCTGCCAGAAGAAGAATAAGAAGTTTACCATTATGACATTATTTTTGGGATTTTTTTCTCCCTCAGGAACATCTTTCCCAATTCCGGTTACTCCAAGAGAGTACATTACCTGAAAGGCGCCGGTAATATTTTGGCCTATTGGAAATTCTACGCCTACACCGAAAGGAATTGCTAATTCACTTGATTTAGCAAAATCTTTCCAGTCGACATCATCTTGCTTTTCTGTTTGACCATCGGTCGTAACTTCTTCACTGTATTTAGCTGATAATAAAATACCGAATTCTAAACCAGCTTTTATGTAAGGGCGCATACCTCCTGGCTGGCCAAAAGCATATCGTGGTAATGCCATAAAGCTCAGATAGGCCAGTTTATCTGTGCCTTTATAGCTGTACTCACCAAAAGGATCTACAAAGGAACCTTCCCACTTTGCTCCTTTATTGTTGTACAATGCCAGAATTTCCAATGCCATAACCGCTGAAAACCAATAGTCAAATGCCAAACCAGCGTTGAAGGTAGGTCTCATTTTTTTACTCTCACCTTCACCAGTTTCATGGGTAGTATTTGCAGCATTAAATCCCACAGTTGCTCCCACGCGTGCTTTACCTTTTTCTGCTGATGCCACGTTACCAAATGCCATTAGAAAAACCGATATAACCAATAACACTACCATAAACTTCTTCATTCGTAATATCTCCTTTGATTTGGTTAGATAAATTAATTGGGGGAATTCAATTTGGTTTTGATGGTTTAAATAAATAAGTAATTTTTATGAAAATGTTTCAATCGAAAATGTTAATTTAACAATGTTTAAATTTGCGCACTGAAAAAATGATTCGAATTCTCAATTTGGATTATGGGCGAAATTGTTTCATTTTAATTTGATCAAGAACTCTTTTGATAGGAATAAAGCTAAAATCGGAAAAATTTATATAAACTATAGTATTTTGTCATTTTAATTCGTGACGTATTAGAATAAAATTATTCTGAGAAAACTGTTGCGAAAGATACTCTTAATTTATAGTTAGCTTTGTATATAATCATAAATGAAAATTACTATACCTCTTACATTTAATAACTAACCAGTTGAGACTCGTTTTAAAAGCGACTGTTCCTGCTAGATAAATTTGAATTAGAATTAAATTTATATATTTTCAGCTACAGAAATGTTATAATTCAATGTTTTTTTCCAAACTTGCACTTCGGTGGTGATATCGCTAATTTTATATTCTAAATTTGAAAATGAATGCAAAAAGGGATTTATTGTGAGAGAAGGTTATCCACTGAATAATAAAGACTTATTATACAAAACAAAAGCACCTATACTCGAGGCACTGTTATTTTCTTCTGATGAGCCATTGAAAGTTCCTCGTATAAAAGAAATTCTAGATGATTTATCTGATTCTGATATTCGTGAGATTGTGAATGAGTTAAACTCGTCGTACGAGGCAACGGGTCGCGCTTTTCGAATTAACAACATCTCCGAGGGTTATCAACTCTTAAGTCTCCCTGATTTTAATGAATACATCCAAAAATTATTTGTCAGTCGGCAGCAAAACAAAATCTCTGCGAAAGCTCTGGAGACATTGGCAATTATTGCCTATAAACAACCTATCACCCGAAGTGATATAGAAGAAATCAGAGGGGTTAACTCCGACGGAGTCTTGCGAACACTATTAACAAAAAAACTAATTACCATTTCTGGTACTGCTCATTCTCCGGGTACTCCCTATCTTTACAAAACTACCGAAAAATTTTTGGAATATTTTGGATTAACCAGTATTAAAGATTTGCCTAAATTAAAAGAGCTAGATGAAATAGTTGAAGCGGATTCGGAAATACAGGAAAAATTTGGTGATCATATGTTAAAGGAAGTTAGTCCGGAAATTTTAGGAATGCAGGAAACCTATGAGGAAGACGATGAGAAAGAATCATCCAAAGAGGGGTGAGAAGGAGGAAATTCGTCTGAATCGATTTTTAGCCTTATGTGGTGTAGGAAGTAGGCGTGCCTGTGATGATTATATTGCCCAGGGTCGAATCGAGGTAAATGGTGAGATGATCACCTCTATGGGAACTCGGATATCGCCTGAAAGTGACATTGTAAAGTTCGATGGTAGTATTGTAATGCCAACAGATAATTTTATTTACATTCTTCTTAATAAGCCTCTCTTTACAGTTTCGACCGTTCAAGATGAGAAAGGGCGTAAAACGGTTATCGATCTCATCAATCTTTCGGCCCGCCTGTTTCCGGTTGGCAGGCTGGATTTTAATACAACCGGTGTTCTGTTAGTAACCAATGATGGCGAATTTTCATATTTTTTAACCCATCCTTCATTTGAGATAAAAAAAATATACCGCGCTCTTATCAATAAGCATATTCGCCCTATTGATTTACACTACCTGCAAAAGGGCATTGTGCTGGATGGAAAAAAAACTTCTCCCTGTAAAATTCAGGAATTGCGAATCATCAATAATTGCAGCTATCTGGAGGTTGAGCTTCACGAGGGTAGGAACCGCCAAATAAAGCGGATGTTTCAGGCACTCGATTATCAGGTTGAGCAATTAGACAGGGTGAATTTTGCTGGACTGGGTGTGGGTGACCTAAAAAAAGGAGAATGGAGGGAACTTACCTCCGCTGAAGTAAGTAGGTTGAATGGTCTGATAGAACAGCAAAAATCCAAAATATTTGAAAAAGTATCCGAGTGAACAAAAATACCTTGAAAATTGCAATAGACGGCCCTGCAGCTTCAGGCAAGAGTACCACTGCAAGAGAGGTTGCAAAAAGATTAAATTTGATTTACATTGATTCGGGTGCTATGTACCGGGCAGTAACTTTGAAGGCTATTCGAGAAGAGATACCCACTACAAATAACCAGCAGGTTGCAAAAATTGCTCAGAACCTGGAAATAAAATTTGAACAACACGATTCACAAACGATAATATTCATGGATAACGAAGATGTTTCAACTCAAATTCGAGGTCCGGAGGTAGATGATCATATAAATCCGGTTGCGGCAAATCCAAAAGTGCGTGATATTCTCGTTAAAAAGCAGCAGGAATTGGGAAAAGAGGGAGGTGTTGTTATGGATGGCCGTGACATTGGAACCGTTGTATTTCCTGATGCAGATTTAAAGGTTTTTATGCAAGCAAGCGCAGAGGAAAGAGCCAAACGAAGATATGATGAGTTTAAAAGGAGTGGTGTACCAATTTCGTTTGAGAAGGTCTTACAGGAAATTCTGACCAGGGATAGAGCAGATACCACTCGTATGCATGGCCCATTAAAGATTGCCAAAGATGCATTCATAATTGATACCACAGCTCTCTCAATTGAAGGCCAAATAAAGAAGGTAATTGCTCTGGCATTGAAAATTCAAGAAAAAGTAATTCTTAAGAATACAAATTAGTACTTGTTAGTATAAAAAGAGCATAATTATAATTTTATAAGAGTGGGATTTCGATTTTTAATGGAGGTGTGCTATAGATAGAGACTGATATTGAATTGTGATTTAATGACTATGCGGATTGATGAGACGGATTTCCACCACTTTTTTAAAATTATCAGGATGGCACCTTCCATTCATCGTTCTACTGTGTTTTACTCCATTGCTGCAAGGGCAGGGAGTAGAGCGATCACATTTATTACCCCCGACTGTCCACCTTGTTGAACCCACTTATAATGGAATCCAACGGTATTACGTGGATTCTACCATATATCAGCCACAATTCTCCCGTTTTTCTCGCACTTACACTCTGGATAGTACTAGACAGTATATTTCGATCACAGAAAAACTTTTTGATTTTGACTATCGCCTTCCGGTAACGGTTGAAGTGGATTATTATGTTACCCAGCGAGTCCGGAATGATGGAAGAAATCAATGGCGAGAAACCGTATTGAGAAACTTGAGCAAGGAAAGTCAGGCAGGAGGTTCGGGAATTGAGTTAAACATCCCTGTAAAAATAAAAAGTAAGGCGTTTAAACGGATCTTCGGAGGCGACAGGGTCGGACTGAGAGTAACCGGTAGCATAACGTTTGAACTGGCAGGACGCGCAGAACAACGATCAGGTTCTGCAGTTTCTGCCTTCGAGGAAAGAGGTAATTTTAGCCCGAAATTTAAACAAACGCAACAATTTCGGGTCGAAGGAAAGGTTGGAGATAAAGTGAGTGTTTCTGTTGATCAGAACAGTGAAGCCACCTTTGATTTTGAAAATACACTCAAATTAATCTATACCGGGGATGAGGATGAGATTGTTCAAAAGATAGAGGCTGGAAATGTTGCCTTGAATTTGCCCTCAACAAATTATGTATCCACCAGTGCTAATCACCAGGGACTCTTTGGTTTGAAAACACAAATGCAGGTTGGTAATCTGAGCTTCATCGGCATTGCCAGTTTAGAGCGTGGTGAAAACCAAAAGATTACTACAACCGGTTCGGCATCGGAAAACACAAACCGAATCAGAGATATTGATTACTCTAACAACCGGTTTTTCTTTATCGATTCCACATATTTGGAAAATTTTGAAAACTTTAATGAACAAATGAGATGGATTAAAACTCCCGCAACACCCCGAATCACTCAACTGGATGTCTGGAAAACAACCGAGTCTACAAATGAGCAAGGTAGATCAGCATGGGCAGTTTTGGATCCACAAAATTACACCATCGATGGTTCACTCCCGGAATTTAAGGTAGATGGCAAAATTGAAAGTGGTAAATTTGAAAAACTGGAGTTTGGCAAGCATTATGATTATGATGAAAACAGAGGATTTATTTCCTTTAGACAAACGATTGAGGAAAAAGATGTGATTGCCGTAGCATACGCTACAGAATTTGGAGATACCTTAGGAGAGATTTTTACCGGCGATACTACCCAAACAGATACCCTTTTGCTAAAGCTTGTAAAACCGCGCTACGGTAAGCCCGGATTTGAATCAACCTGGAAACTTGTTATGAGAAATGTTTACAATTTAGGGGCTTCTGGAATCCCCATAGAAGGATTCGATGTGAGGGTTTTATTTACTGTAACCGGAGAGGATCAGGAGGTGGAGGTTCAGTCTGGAAGTACTTATAATTTTCTGATGGGATTAGATCGCCTGAACGAGCAAGGAAGTCCGGTGGAAGGGGGAGATAAGACATTGGATCGTAATGGCTTTATTCTGGATTTAGCAAACGGGTATTTAATCTTTCCTTCTCTTACACCATTTGCACCAAATGACAGCACTTATTTTATTAGACCAGAAGGTTCTGATTTTGATATTACCAGAGAAAATTATGTAAGTATCTACAATTTAAAAGACCGGACCGCATCACAGCAGCAGAGTAAATTTAATATTGAGATTACATCACGGTCAGTTTCTACCACCTATAATTTGGGATTTAATGTTCTGGAAGGCTCGGAAATCGTTCGTCTGAATGGCCGGCAACTAACACGGGATAAAGATTATACAATAGATTATTTTAGTGGAACATTGCAGGTAATTGCAACGGAAGCTCGCAGGGCCGATGCCCAGGTAGACATCGAATACGAGCGAGCCTCACTATTTCAACTTGATAAAAAGACATTGGTAGGCGGTCGAATGGAATATGCTCTCGGACAGGATAATTTTATCGGGATGACCGCTCTCTATTATAACCAAAGTACGCTTGACCAACGGGTGAGGGTTGGACAGGAGCCCATTAAAAATTTAGTCTGGGATGTTAATACCGCACTCACATTTAAACCCAATATTATTACGAAAGCTTTTGATATTCTTCCGATAGTCACCTCTTCTGCTGAATCACGACTAAGAATTGAGGCTGAGTACGCACAAGTCAATCCTAACCCAAATACATTTGAAGAGCCCGGTTTGGGAGAAAAAGGTCTCGCTTATATTGACGATTTTGAGGGTAGTAAACGCGCCACAACTCTTGGCATCCAATATCGGATATGGACTCCTTCATCAATTCCGGAAAAATTCAGAATTCTCAGAAGGGATTCGGTAAATTATACCATATTACCCAATAATGAAGAACTAATGTTGCGTATGGATCAAAATCGTATAAAAATGAATTGGTATAATCCTTTTAATCAGGTGCCAATTAAAGATATCTGGCCGAATCGGGATGTAAACACGCAGACTGGGACAACAACCAATGTGTTAAACTTACGGTGGAGAAATGATTCGATTCACCCGGATAGCGCCTGGGCAGGTGTCATGCGAAGTACTATTACGTTTGCGGATCAGAAAAAAACAAAATTTTTGGAATTATGGATTAAACCGAGGCTGGCAGGTGAAACGGAAAACAGTAATGCGCAATTAAATATTAACATTGGAAAAATTAGCGAGGACTATTGGATTAGAGGGGAAAATTTTGCAAACCAAAAATCGTTGGGTAATCTGAACACAGAAGATTTTAATAACAATGGTTTACTGGATGAAGGGGAGGATGTTGGTATAGATGGAATTCCAGACGGGCAACCCGGAGATGATCCCGATGATGATTGGGCTGCTCCGGAGGCAACTACTCCAAGCTTCCTAAAAATCAATGGTACAGAAGGAAGTGGGGAACAAAAGACAGCCCGCTATCCTGATACCGAAGACCTGGATGGCGATGGCGATGTAAATATATTTAATGATTATTTTGAGTATAGTTTCGCATTAGATGACTTAGATAATCCTTATATTGTAGGTGCTACTCAAAATGAGAATGGGGTACCGACCGGCTGGATCCAGTATAGAATCCCCATAAAAGTGTACGACGAAGAAGCGGTCGTAGGTGACCCTGACACGACTTTTCAGGAGGTTTTTGCAGTCCGGTTTTGGGTTAATGATATTCAACAGGAAGACAGGTACCGGGGAATACAGATTGCAACCATCGATTTTGTTGGGAGTGATTGGGAAGAGCGTGGCGTGAAAGAAAAAAATCAGACGGATTATGTTCTTAGCGATGAATTATTTTCGGTGTCGGTTGTAAATGATGAAGAAAATGCAGTTGAAGGTGAGGATCTGGAGGCCTATCATTCTCCTCCGGGCGTATCTGGCATTGAAGACAGAATTACAAAAGTAATCTCAAAAGAACAATCTTTGCTGCTAAATCTGGTAAATATTCGCGGTGATTCCACCATTGCGGAGGTCGAAAAACGACTCAATTCCAAGATGAATTTGGTTCATTACCGAACCTTAAAGATGTTTGTTCATGGTGACCGGAATTTACCGGCGGAAAATTCGCAGCTGGAATTTTATATCAGGTTTGGTTCAACTCAGGATATTTTCTATGAATACCGGGAAAAACTGTATCCGCACTGGGACCCCCGGAACGAGGTTATTTTGGATTTCAATGAGCTGACTCAAACTCGCCAAGACCAGTATTTGGTTGATTCAAGCCAGGCATTGTATGTAAGACCGGACCCGAATTATCCAGAAAAATATTTTGTTGTGAAAGGTAAACCGGGATTACACAACATAAATTACTTTGTTATGGGCATTCGAAATGTTGGATCGGGAGCCATCGTAAATCAGCAAGTTTGGGTTGATGAATTACGCGTGACGGATATAGAAAAAGAAAGCGGCAGCGCGATGCGTCTATATACTGACTTAACGGTTGCAGATATTGGTAGGATTTCGGCAAATTTTGAATTGGTAGACGACAATTTTCGAAAAATCGAACAACAATTCCCTAGTACAGATGGCCGGGACAAAACTCGTGAAGTGCAATCTTATACAGCTAGCTTAAAATTAGACAAATTTTTGCCTGAAAGACTGGGATTCGATATTCCGGTAAATGCGAGGTATTCAAGAAGTCGAAGCATTCCCAAGTATTTTTACAATAGCGATCGGAAGACCGGCTATGGTTTCGCATCATTTTCCGAGCGAATTCAAGCCCTGTTTGGTTTGAGTAAACTGCCGGAAGGGCTGGAGGAGACAATTGATGTCTCTGAATCCCGCTCGATTGGCGGAACGCTTCGTAGGAAAAAACGGCAGCGGGATTTATTTCTCTTTAAGTATACCATCAACTTAATGGAATTTGATGCGGATTATTCGGAAAAATCATCATCTTCTCCAACAATACTTTTTAATGATACCAAATCGCTGAGTGGTCGATTTAGTTACAATTTACCTTTTGGCAGAAATAATTTTATCCGGCCCTTTGCCGTATTAGGTAAAAGCCGATTACTAAAACCTCTGACATCTCAAAAATTGTATTTCACTCCATCAAACGTCAATGTCAACTTCAGCTTAACGGATAATGAGACCGAACGTCAGAATCGTCTCGAAAATAATCCAACGCAAACAATTACGGTAGGCACAACACGGCAGTTTGGGGTAAACTACAAATTAACAGATAATATTGATATCGGATTGAATCGCAATACAAAAAGTGATGCCTATTCAAAGGGGTATCGTGCTTCGGATGTTATGCAAAAAATTTTCAGTGAATTTGATTTCGGTGATGATGTGAATATCAATCAAAGATTTACAGTAGACTACACTCCAAAATTCTCAAATTGGTTAACTCCCAGTTTCAGATACTCATCCGACTTTGGTTATATTATGACAAATCCGGGAACAACAAGAGATCAGACCGGCACCCTTAAGATTGGGCGAAGTATGCGAGTCGATTTAAAACCAACTATTCTAATGCAGAAAATATATAAACCGAAACCCAAACCCAAACCGCGTAACACGCAGCCCCAGATACCTGGAATGAAAGGACTTCAAAGTGGTCAACAGGATGCGAAAAAGGATTCGAGCGAGGAGGGTAAAAACGGAATTCAAACTGAAGAGGAGGGGAAGGGTGGCTCTGAGGGTGAAGTAAAAAAACCATCAAAACCGGTGGTCATGATTCCGAATCCGGCAATTCTTATGTGGCGTTTTTTAAACGCATGGAAATCAATAAATGTTGATATTACCGCAAACGATGATTTCACTAATCCCAACCTTAGCGAAGTGCCTGTTTGGAAATATCAATTTGGTTTTTCGTCCGACCCTGGTGTAGATACATCTCTGGCCGGAAATAAAGTACCTATTATTCCTGGAGTCAGAAAAACAAGGGGAATAAGTGCCGGTGTTCAATTGGATATTTTCAAAAATTTAAGCACAAATCTAAAATACCGGCGAGATAAAATTGATAATTTGACTAATCAACGCCGTAATCTGACATTGACAAATAATTACTTTTTTACCCGGGGAGATCCCGAAGAGAACCAAAAATCGTGGTCAAATCTTGTACCGGATTGGTCCCTTAGGCTTAGTGGTGTGGAAAAAATGTTGTTTTTCAGTAACTTTGTTCAAACCATGTCTCTTGAACATGCCCGGACTGGAAAGTTTTCCGAGAGCAGTAGAATTGAAGGGGAGGTAGAAATTCGTGAGAATTGGAGCTATTCAAATAGCTATCAACCATTTTTAGGTATCAATTTCACTACTCGTTTTGGAGTAAATGGTTCAATTCGTTACCTTTCGAGTGTTAATTTCAATTATAATCCTTCCGGAGCAGTTACAAAAGCTGAACAATCCGGCTTTAACATTACCGCTTCTTACTCGATGTCAAAAGGATTCAAACTTCCAATTCCTTTTATCAAGAATAGAACCTTGAAAAATGAAATTCAGTTGTCTTTAGCATACGATAAGAATAATAATCGCACCTATGCCAAAACGTCACTCGATCCGGATTTCGTCGAGCGGGAGGTAAACAATTCATGGAAGATCAGGCCGTCGGCGACATATCGTTTCAGCCAAAAAGTGAATGGAACCGCATTTTTTGAAAAAGGTGCCACCGAAAATAAACGTACCGGTGTCTATTCTTACTTGGAATTTGGAGTGAATATGAATATTGCCATTCGATAGGAAAATATTGATAAAATCTAAGGAATTGAAAACTTTCCATATTACCCGAAACGGAATACCCAATTGAAGGATGATTATATTCAATTACGAATCACGGTGAGTAATGTTGATCAAGATATACTCTCCGGTATTCTTCAAATGAGCGGCTGTTGCGGCATTTACGAATTGAATGAGAAGGAGTGGCTGGTTTATTATCCGGGAAATTGGACTCAGGAACATTTTCAAGCTTTGAAATCAAAAATGAAGGAAGTAGATCCAGAGTTTAATGTAGGGTCCATAAAAATAAATCGGATTCCATTTGAAAATTGGAATGAAGGCTGGAAAAAATTTTTTAGGCCAATTCAACCAGTCGATGGTATCTGGATTCGTCCTCCGTGGGAGAAAAAAGTAGGATCGGAAGAGCAAATTGATATTATTATTGATCCACAGATGGCGTTTGGTACCGGCTACCATGAAACGACATCCCTGATGATTGAGGCGATGAATGAAACTTTATTAACCGGAAGGAATATACTCGACATCGGAACCGGTTCGGGTATTCTTGCGATTCTGGCTGGACGACTGGGCGCAGCAAAGGTTGTTGCCTTGGATAATGATCCTGAGGCCATCAGTAATACGCAGCACAATATTCGATTGAATCAGGTGGATAATGTCTGTCTGGTCTTGGGGGAGATTGGACAATTAGAAAAGCAAAAATTTGATGTGATAACTGCGAATATCAACTTTGCTGTTCTTTCAGAACATTCAATAAAAATTGCGTCTCTCTTGGAAAAAAGTGGAAACTTGATATTATCGGGGATATTACTGGATGATATTCAACAGATCTCAGTTCTTTATGAGAGGATTGGATTAACTGTTTTGAAAAAATTTGAAAAAAACGAATGGGCTGCCTTGGTTTTGGAGGGAATGGAATACTCCCGAAGAACTCAATGGAGAACAAATTGAAATCGCCTTTACGATTGATTTTTCTTATGTCAGGAATAAATAATAAAAATTGCTTATCAAACTGTTGGTCAGTATTTTTAGCGAATTTTTGGTCTTTAGATTGAATGAGTGATACTCAACTTTGTTCCTGTTAATACCTGTGGAAGACAAGATGCTTTACAAATTAATAAATAGTATAGTCATATTTCTGGTTTTCTTAATCTTGGCCTGTTCCGAGAAAGAAGGTCCTATTGATATGAATGACATTACTTTTAGCGTAATTCCTTATACTATACCTGCTAGGATCAATATAAGTTATGACAAAGAATATTCAATTTCTTTTAAAGTTACACATCCTCAAGGATTCGATGCGATCACGAAAGCGACTGCAAAATTTCGTGATAGCGACTCTCAGGTGTTTTTCGAGTTATTGTTATTTGATGATGGCAGCACCATAAATCCTTCCGGCAAGGATGTGGTTGCCAAAGATGGGATCTTTTCAAATACTTTTGATTCAGATTCCACAATATTTTTTGAAGGCACAATAACGATCCATGCCGAAGTTTTGAGTACTTCTTCCGAAATAATCAGTTCCCAACCTTCTGAAGCACAGGTAAGTTTTAACGAGGCGCCTAAGCTTGTATCTGTTTCTAATCCGGATACACTTTTTTCCGGAAGTGAACCAGTGATTATATCGGCTATTGTACTAGATTTGGACGGAATTGAAGATATTGGAACCGTTACCTTTACCGGACGCCAACAACAAATAAATATTTTTGAAGAAGCTCTGGAATTTCAGTTCCAACTCGCCCCGGATTCCGGCCAGTTTAGTGCATTTTTTGATTCCACTTTTGCAGCAGGGAAAAAAGGATTATATGATTTAGATTTTCAGGCAAAGGATTTGAGTGGAGAAACGTCAAATACGATCTCAAAGTCTATTTATCTTGAAAATTTTCCCCCAAAGCTATCTAATGTCGTATTACCAGACTCTGTCCAGCGTCCCCAATCTGGCCAAGACACAATTGCTGTAAATGTATCAGCCAAAGATCCTCAAGGAATTAATGATATCGAAATAGTTGCATTTGACATCTTTCGGACCGGCGGAGACACGACAACTATAGAGATGTTCGATGATGGAGATTTTATTAACCACCGTGATGAAATTGCAAATGATGGTATTTATAGCAGGGGATTGACAGTTAGTTTACAGAGTGTTGCTGCTAAATTTTATTTTGTTTTTCAGGCTAAAGACAAGGCGAATAACTTTTCTGTTGCAACAATTGACAGTATGATTTTACAGTAGCTTTGAAATGGAGCTTTTGATGAGACCTTGGCATTCTTTTGCATTTTTCATTTTAATAGCAACTCCAACATTTTCACAGATTGTTAGTTCATATCAGCTTCAGGAACAACATGATCGCGGCGGTTTGGTTGGGAATGGCATTACCGATTTATTGTGGTCTGATTTTAATCAGATTCTATATGTTGGAACCGGATTTGGTTTAAGTACTACTGAAAATGGTGGTGAGAGATGGATAAATTTTACCACTGCTGAATATGGTGGAAAGGGCGGTATTTCGGCAATGGCAGTGGCTGATGATGGAACGCTCTGGACTGCAACTGCTTACGATACCCTCGTTGAAGAAGGTCAGAGGTTGTCGATTGGCGGAGGGTTACGCTATATTTATCCTGATAGCTCCACCTGGCATTTTATTTCTCAACCGGTTGATAGCAAAGATGACACCACAAATGGAAAACAGCCCACCACCACGCGAGTACAAAATCTTACTTTTGATATTGCCATCCTTGATACACAAATTTGGATTGCCAGTTTTGGAGGCGGTATTCGCCGATCCCTCGATAGGGGAAAAACCTGGGAAGTGATTACCACGGACGGTAAACCGTTTGGTGCATTTGCAAATTTAAACCATCGCGGCTTTTCCCTGCTTTCAGAAAACGGAAATATTTGGACCGGAACTGCAGACGGAATTAGTAAATCCACAGACGGTGGCAATACCTGGCAGCGATTCACTCACACCAATCAGGTAAATCCAATTTCGGGGAATTTTGTAATCGCCCTGGCTCATAATCCATATGATGGTGCAGTTTGGGCTGCAACAATTAAAGCTGAGGACCCGGCAGAAGTCACTGCGGTCAGCAAAACCTTGAATGGGGGGCTGTCCTGGAATATTCATCTTGAGGAGGAACTATCAGACGGTTCGTTTGTTCGCTACTTTGCATTTAGAGATTCGGCAGTTTATGTAGCCACTGAAAATGGAATGTACAAAACCATCGATAATGGTCAAACATGGTTTACACTCCCTGTGATAAGAGATTCGAATTCCGGAGAATCTCTGATGACCGATGATTTTTTGTCTGTGGCTGTATCTCCGGCAACTGAGCCCTACCATCGAGCATGGTTGGGTTCGAGTGATGGCCTGGCGATGAGTGTAGACAACGGTTTTTCCTGGACAATATTTAGAAGTTTTATTAGCACCCAGGTTCGGCCGGAGCCTCGGGTATACCCCTCGCCAAATCCATTTTCTCCCGCAAGGATGGACGCTGTAAAATTTCGTTTTGATATTTCTGAAGTTTCTTCAACGAAAATTGATATCTATAATTTTGCCATGGAGAAAGTGATCTCCATTGGTCCCTATGAAATGACCCCCTCAAATGGTACGAACGACCGATTTATCCCATGGGATGGATTGGATAGCAATCGGCGGATGGTGGACAATGGAGTTTATTTTTTCAGAGCTCAAATTGGTGGAGAGGTAACCTGGGGCAAAATTGTGGTCATAAACTAGATCTAAAGTTTTTAATATTTTTGGAGTGTTTCTTTGAACCGGAATCAGGATGTTATTAAAATTACTCTTTTTTTGTTCACGATCGTTTCGAGTAGTTCACAGATTTTTGCAGACGGCAATGGCGGTTTTGCAGGCGGGTTTTTGAGAGTTGGATTGGGTGCCCGGGCACTTGGTATGGGAAATGCCCAGGTGGCAACAGCGGATAATGGTTTTGGGAGTTATTATAATGCTGCCTCGTTACCCTATGTTAAAAGACCGGTGGTCTCTTTATCATACTCATTCATGTCGTTAGATCGACGCTTCAACTACCTTGGTTTTTCCATGCCCCTGGAGCCGGTTGCAGGATTTTCTGTTGGCTGGATTTACAGTGGCGTTGGAGATATTCGTGCCTATAATTCTCGCGGTGATGACGTTGGTGCAATAGACCATGGAATTCACGGACTTTCGTTTGGATTTGGATTTCAATTTGTTAAGATGATTCAGCAAAGCGGGCAACTACTTAATTTGCCGGAGAATTTCCTAAATATTGGAATTCAAATGAAATACGTAAGAGAAGGACTGGATGACAATGCCGATTTTAGTTATGTGGGGAAAGGGTTTGGATTTGACATCGGAATTTTGCTAAACCCTTTCAGATTTTTGTCGTTGGGTTACCAGGTTAAGGATTTGGGTTCAAAACTGGAGTCGGATACCAACAATATTTTTGATCGTGGTACAGTCCTTGAAAATAAATTTCCAATTATTCAGAGGGCAGGATTTTATTATCAAACGCCACTGAGCCTCTTTTATGTCGCCTATGATTTTGAATGGAGCGATGCCGGTGACAACAAAAATCATGTCGGACTGGAATTTCGCACCAATGGCGAAGCCTTAAGGTTGGGTTATGATGACAACCATTTTACGTTTGGAGCGGGTTTAAATATCGGCGTTTCAAAAAAGTTAGATTTTGTTTTAGACTACGCGTTTGTTAATTCTGTTGTTAACGAAGGGACGAGCCATGTGTTTTCGTGGCAATTTTATTTTTAATCAAAATTATTAGGAAAAATTATGTGCCTCAAAAAAATACTCTTTACATTCCTTTTGATAATTGCTGTTGCCCCAATCTCAACGAAAGTAAAGGCCGCCAGTGAAGGTAAAACAGGATTGGCGTTTCTCAAAGTAGGAGTTGGCGCGCGGGCATCTGGAATGGGAGAAGCCTACAGTGCGGTGGTCAATGATGCAACCGCTAGTTACTGGAATCCTTCGGCACTTTTATCCGCATCTGGTCCGAATGCAGCCCTTGTGTATAATAGCTGGTTGCTGGATGTGAAAAGCGAATTTGGTTCACTGCAATTCAGTCGCAATTGGGCAGTGAGTGTCTATAGTTTTCATTTGAGCGATATCCCTGTGCGTACTATACCCAGTGCGGAGCCAATTGAAAATACCGGAGCACAATATTTTTCTTTCGCGATATCACATGCCCGCGCAATATCACAAAAATTACACATAGGGTTAACGGCCAAGTATCTCTTCGAAAAAATACATGTTAATTCAGCAACCGGAGGTGCTGTGGATGTTGGATTGCGATATAGTGCGGTCGCTCAGAAATTAAATTTTGCGGCGGTTATTCAGAATTTAGGTGGTATGGGAAAAATGGTTAATGAATCCACGACTTTGCCTGCACTTTCCCGATTTGGAGTGATGTATGAATTGCCTCGCACATATGGTCCGATGAATATTCTGCTAGCAGCTGATTTTTCAGTACCATTCAAAGAAAATATAAGAGCACATTTTGGTACCGAATTATCGTTTTGGCAACAGCTTCTGATTCGGGCTGGTTATGTGGGTGGCAACGAAAGCAGAAGTTTTAGTTTTGGAATTGGGGTTAGCAAATCCTGGTTTCGCTTTGATTATAGCATAACCCCATTTAAAAATGATCTGGAAACCGGCCATCAATTTTCTATCTTTCTTGCGTTATAATAATCTTTATCTATTTTCGTCATATAGAAAATCTGTATTCTCTAAATTGCTACAAAATTATTTCATCAGACTATTTTTATAATTTTTTGAAATTTAGCTTGAAAAAAGCTAAATTTTCTTGTTCAAATTTATTTTTTATTAATGACCGTAAGAGATAATAACCATTTGGAGACAATCAAAAATGGAATTTAAAAAATTGGATTTCGGCTATTTCATTCGACTGGAGCGCGGTGAATTCGTTATGAAATCACTTTTAGAGTTCCTGGATGAAAAACAAATTCAAGGTGGTGTTCTGAATGGAATAGGCGCAGTAGAGCATGTCACAATTGGCTATTTTGAATTAAGTAAGAAAGAATATTTACAAAAGAAATTTTCAGATATTTATGAAGTGGTTTCTTTTCAGGGAAATATTAGTCTTGTGGATAATAAATCCTTTATTCATGCTCATGTTGTTCTGGGGGATCGAAATTATGATACATATGCCGGGCATTTTTTTGAGGGAAAAGTTGCTGTTACAATGGAATTATTTGTTCATGTTTTTGAAAAAGCTCTAAAAAGAGGGCCCGATAAACTGACCAGTCTAAATCTTCTTAAATTGGATTAATTTTGCTTGAATGCTTTAAACAATATCAGGAGATTCTGGATTTATTGGTTGAAATTACTGGTTGCTTTTCTGCTGCTGGGAATCATTTACAGAGAGATCAATCGCTATGAATCTATTATTGAGGCATTTTCTGCAGCCAACCGGATAAATTTAATCCTTGCTTTACTGTTATTAATTCCAAACATATTTCTGGCGACTTTCAAATGGAGATATCTGCTTCGAACAAAATATCCCAATTGCTCGATAAAAGAGGCTTTTGATTCATTATTGTTTGGTTTATCATTAGGATTAGTTACACCTGGCAATTTAGGTGAACTGGCCAGAGGACTATATTTTTCGAATCGAGATAAGGTGGCGATTACAGGTTTAAATTTTTTTGATAAGCTCTGCAATATTTTATTGCTGGTGACAATTGGATTTTTTGCTATAAATCGATTGATATTCAGTCAATTTGATTGGCCTAATTTTATCGTTTTTCCGCTTTCCATTCTCAGTTTTTTTGTTATTATCCTGTTTTGGATGATTATGCTCAATCCGGGTTGGATGGTGCGGGTGTTCGGAAAAAACTTCATGCGTCTTTCTGAGTCTAGTCTATATCAGAATCTTTCTTCGGTATTCGGCAGCATGACTCAGCGTAACATCTACACCTTGCTTGGCTATACTCTGATTTGGTTTATCATAATCATTCTTCAATATCATATTTTAGTTCTGGCCTTTACAGAAGTTACTTTATTTCAGTCATTACAGGCTGTGCCGGCAATTTTATTTACAAAAGTACTTCTGCCCGTTTCTTTCGCTGATCTTGGTATTCGAGAAGGAGTCGCGATTTTTTACTATTCCTTATTTAATATTTCAAAAGTAGCAGTATTTAATGCCTCCATAACCATTTTTGTAATCAATTTTTTGATTCCTGCATGTCTGGGTTCTTATTTTGTATTCAAATTAAGAAATTCAAAAAAATGGGAAGAAAATACTGTCCGGTCTGACGATCTCAACCATGAAATACAGACTCCAGTAAAGAATGATTGAAGCGATTTTATTTCTGTTAGGATTAAATTATTTTCTCACCCTATTTTTATTCTACCTGGGAATTAAACGAGAGAAAAATAGGATTACCAAAAATGGGAATTCTTTTCCGAATGTTACCGTCTTAATCCCCGCACGAAATGAATCTGAAAAAATAGTCTCAACATTGGAAGGGCTTGTTGTTCAAACCTATCCCAAAGACAATTTGGAAGTAATTGTCATTGACGATCACTCCGCTGACAATACACATGAAGTGGTTTCTCAATTCATTGAACGTAAAAAACTTTCTCGCTTTCGAGTTGTTCAGCACCGAAATGATGGTACAAAGCCTACATTCAAAAAAGCGGCGATTACATTTGCGATGAGCAAGGCATCCGGCGAAATAATTCTAACAACAGATGCGGATTGTCGCGTTCAGCCAGGGTGGGTTAAATCGATGGTCGCTAAATTTGAATCTAAGACCGGTTTAGTTGCCGGATTGATTACTTTTGATAAAGATTTCGAACGTAATATCTTTCATCGGTTGCAAACCTTGGAATTTGCCGGGTTGGTTTTTGCCGGTGTTGGGGCGGTCGGAATTAACCATCCATTAATTTGTAACGGAAGTAATTTGGCATATCGCCGAAAAACATTTGATGAAGTGGGGGGATTTTATGGCCATGATCATTTACCTTCCGGTGACGATGACCTTTTTGTACAAACGCTTCGCTCAAAAACAGATTGGGAAGTAAGATATAATCTGGATCCGCAGTCAGTTAATTTTACTCATCCGATTGATACCTACCGGGACTTTTTCAATCAGCGATCCCGATGGGCATCAAAAAGTACACACTATCCGGGCATGTTTACTTTTTTGTTCCTTCTCTCAATTTTCATGTTTCATCTGGGTGTATTTTTGTTTTTTCCCATCTCAGTTTTAGGTCAATTTTCGATACCCATCATCGTGATTGTATTGTTATTTAAGATTGTTTCGGATTATTTAATACTCCATCAGGCACTCACTATTCTGGATCGAAAAGATCTGAAAAAATATTTTTTTATCGGTGAGGTTTTCCATGTTCCCTATGTCCTGATAAGCGGATTCCGAGGTTTTTTTAATTTATTCAGATGGAAATAAATGATCACGTTTCATAGGTATTTCACAAAAACTTTTTTTAAACCCTTCCCTAAAGTTCAATGGCATTGCCCTTCAGGAAATGACCGGATATTTCTCACGTTTGATGATGGCCCGTATCCGCCAGTAACGAAGCCGCTTTTGGATTTGTTAGAAAAGGAGGATGTGCCAGCCACCTTTTTTCTAGCGGGGAAGAGTATTTTCAAATATAAAAATGAGCTGCAAAATCTGAATTACAGGAATCATTCGATTGGGAGTCATTTATTTTCTCATTTGCCAGTCAATGTTTGTAAGTCTCATAAATTGGAAAAAGAAATTCGTGTCACTGATAAGCTGATTCACAAATATTTTGACAGAGAGAACCAACTCTATCGCCCGCCCTATGGAATATTGAGCCGCAAATTCATCCAGAAGCTGAATATCGGAAAAAAGCGAATAATATTATGGTCATTGATGAGTAATGACTTTAAATGGACCACAAAACGGGTGCTGCAGCATCTGAAAAAGTCCCTTCGAAAGGGTGATATTATTGTTTTTCATGATTCACCTAGTGCCGAAAATACTCTGATGGAGATTATTCCTGAATTTATCGAGTATGCAAAAAAACTTGGGTTTAATTTTGGTTTGCTTCGTATCAATTGATAATTTGCATGCCCATCTTAATCAGGTATTTCATCAAATAATATTATTGTGGTTAAGTTGCATAAAAATAATGTATAAGAAAAATCAATCTTCGTGATTATTTTCATTATTGCAAAAAGTAGTATGCGCTACTAAATTTACCATCAAAAAAATTTAAACTTTTCATCTTAGAAATCATGGAGTAATCATTTTGTCTTTCATTCATCTTCATAATCATACCCATTACAGCCTTCTTGATGGTGCAAATGACATAAAAAAATTGATTCGTAAAGCCATTAGCCTAAACATGCCTTCTTTGGCGATAACAGATCATGGAAATATGTTTGGTGCTCTTGAATTTTATCAGATTGCCAAAGATACCGGCATAAAGCCTATTATTGGAATGGAGGCTTACATTGCCCCGGGTTCGCGCAAAACAAAAAAAGCAGGTGGAAAAACCGTTAGTAAAACGGCATTTCATCTCCTATTGCTGGCAAAAGATAATATCGGTTATAAAAATTTGATGAAACTCTCCAGTATAGGCTATTTGGAAGGATTTTATTACAAACCAAGAATTGACAGAGAGGTCCTGAAACGCTATAGTGAAGGGATAATTTGTACCTCGGCATGTATGAATGGAGAGGTGTTCTATTATCTGGCTCGAGATAATAATGAGGAAGCTCGAAAAACGGTTGAAGATTACTTGGAAATTTTTGGAGAAGATTATTATCTGGAAATTCAGAATCATGGATTACCTGAAGAAATCGGGTATGAAAATGTCTACCAGTTGGCTAAAGATATGGGCGTTCCCGTTATAGCTACCAATGATGTCCATTATCTGGAAAGGAGTCACCACACCTCGCACGATATTCTTATCTGTTTGCAATCCGGCAAATCACTGAATGATCCTAACCGGCTTCGTTATCAAACAGAAGAGCTTTATCTAAAAAGTGTTGATGAAATGCTTAAGGCATTTCCGGGGAAAACAGATGCGATAGAACGAACACTCGAAATTGATGAGAAGATAGATATTCAGCTTGATCTGGGAAAACCATTGCTTCCGCCGTTCCCTCTGCCCGAAGAATGCAAAGAGTCTTCACTTGAAGACTATCTCAGAGATTTGGCTCTCAAAGGAGTTGAGAAACAATTTTCAAACATAACTCCTGAGATCAAGGACCGACTAGAATTTGAATTGGAAGTTATTAACCGGATGGGTTTCCCAAGTTATTTCCTGATCGTAAAGGATTTTATAGATTACGCTCGCAATCATGATATTCCAGTTGGATTGGGACGGGGTTCAGCCGCCGGAAGTCTTGTGGCATATTCGCTCGGTATTACAAGAGTCGATCCCTTCAGGTTTGATCTATTGTTCGAACGATTCTTAAATCCCGATCGCATCTCAATGCCAGATATTGATATTGATTTTTGTTACGAACGCCGTGATGAAGTAATAGACTACGTCCGTAAAAAATATGGCGAAGAGAGTGTGGCCCAAATTATTACTTTTGGCACCATGGCTTCCAGGGGAGTGGTTCGGGATGTTGCAAGGGTATTAGGCTTAGAATATGCTGAAGCTGACCGCATATCGAAATTGATACCTATCAGTCAGGGAAAACCAATGCCTATCAAGGAGGCATTCAAGAAAATTCCTCAATTGAAAGAAATTGCCGGTAATGAAAATAAACAATATAAAGAATTGATAAAGCACTCTGAGGTATTGGAAGGATTGGCACGTCATGCTTCGGTACATGCTGCAGGTATTGTTATCGCTCCCGGAGATATTACCAATTACGTACCGCTTTATAAAACGGAAGATCAAAATAAGCAAAAAGTAATTACCACTCAATATTCCATGATTGGATGTGAACATATTGGCCTTCTAAAAATGGACTTCTTAGGGTTGCGTACACTCACCGTTTTGCATGATACAATTTCACTGTTAAAAGAACGAGGAATTGAGCTTGATTTAGATCACCTGCCACTGGATGATAGAAGCACCTATGAAATTTTTTGTGAAGGGAATACGGTAGGTGTTTTCCAATTTGAAAGTGGGGGCATGCGAGAATTTTTGCGGAAGCTTAAACCGAATCGAATTGAAGACCTGATTGCAATGAATGCTCTATATCGTCCCGGCCCGATGGAAAATATCGATACCTATATCAATCGAAAAGCCGGGAAAGAAAAAATAAAGTACTTGCACACCAAGCTTAAGCCTATACTTCAAGAGACGTATGGCATAATAGTTTATCAAGAACAGGTAATGCGAATCGCATCCGAGCTGGGAGGATTTAGTTTAGCGAAAGCAGATCTTTTGAGAAGGGCCATGGGTAAGAAGAAAAAAGGTATCATGGCAAAAATGCAAAAGGAATTTATTGAGGGGTGCATTGCAAATGAAATTGACAAAAAGGCCGCGGTGGATATCTATGATTTAATTTTCAAATTTGCCAGTTATGGTTTTAATAAATCTCACTCCGCAGCTTATGCTCTTCTTGCTTACCAAACAGCGTATTTAAAAAGTCATTATCCCGCAGAATTTATGGCAGCAAATTTAAATTCAGAACGCAATGATCCACCTCGAATTGTGGTATTGATTGAAGAATGTAAAAGAATGAATCTGGAGGTTTTACCACCGGATGTTAATTATTCTCATCCAAAATTTGGGGTGACCAAAAAAGGAGAAATCAGTTTTGGCCTTGAGGCGATAAAAAATGTTGGAAGAGCCGCCATAAAAAATATTACAAAAGTTCGGGAAAAGGAAGAACCATTCAAGAATATGTTTCATTTTATGCAGCATCTGGATTTGAGAGCTGTTAATAAGAAAATACTTGAAGCATTGATTCAGGCTGGCGCAATGGATTCGTTGGAAGGAAGTAGGGCTCAGAAATTTTCCGCCATCGAGACCGTAATTAACTTTGCTCAAAAAACTCAGGAACAAAATCAGAACAAATCGCAGATTACGCTGTTTGACGTTATCAATGAGAATAGTGAAGCGCCTCGAGCAGATAATTTTCTGCAATATCCGGCATTACCTGATATACCGGAATGGTCAATTCAGGAAAGATTGAATCGTGAAAAAGAATTGTTGGGATTTTATATTAGTGGACATCCGCTTGACAAATTTGAGAAGGAAATACAGCTTTTTTCAACATTGGATTGGGATAATCCTTCAACTTTTCAAGAGGGAAGTGTGATCAAAACTGCCGCTATAGTTGGTACTGTGAAAACACATATGGATAAGAAGGGAAAATTTATGGCTTTTCTTACCCTGGAAGATCGAATTAGTTCATTTGAAGCAGTGGTTTTTTCCAGTGTCTACGAAAAATTCGGTGTTTACATCGGAGCGGGGGAGCAAGTTTTTGTTATTGGGAAGGTTAGTAATGCCGCTGAAAATTCTTTCAAAATACTCTGTGACGAAATTTTCCCGTTAAATGAGGTTCGGAATCGCATGGCAGGTTTCGTTAAAATAACTATAAATACCAGGGAATTCTCAAAGGAAAAGATTGATTCTCTATTGAGCACGGTGAAGGATTTTCCGGGTTCTGTTCCATTGATCTTTGAATTTCTCACGAATGGGGGTGGCCGCGGATTAACAATGAAATCTCAAAAATACCAGGTGTTACTAAGCGATGAATTCATCGATAAGATCCGCGGAATTGTCGGAAATAATTCTGTAAACATCAATAATTAGCGTTTATGCGGGCAGTCATTCAAAGGGTAGAAAAAGCGAGTGTTATTGTGAATCAACATGAAGTGGGGAATATAAACCATGGCCTCGTTGTATTGTTGGGAATATCCAGAGAAGATGAAAAGCCTGATGCAGAATATCTCGCGACAAAAATCCCTCAGCTACGGATATTCAATGATGCAGAATTAAAAATGAACTTGAGTTTGAAGGATGTTGGTGGTAGCATTTTGGCTATCTCTCAATTTACACTTTTTGCAAATACTCGAAAGGGCCGTCGACCCAGTTTTGTTCAATCTGCGCCCCCTGAAATGGCTGAACCTCTGTATGAATACTTTATACAAGAATTAATTGAAGAGGGTGTGAAAGTTGAAAGAGGCATTTTCGGTGCAATGATGCTCGTAAAGATTTTGAATGATGGGCCTGTTACCATCATTATGGATAGCGGCGACCGCCACAAGACAAGAAATTAGGTTGAATAGTAACGGTATTAAACGAGCGAAGATAGTGAAAAAAATCCTTCTGCGGTTATTTGTAATTTTTATTGCATTTATTATTGTTGTGTTATTATTTGACAAGGCTATAATGCCCTTATATACCAAACATGGTATGGAATATGAGTTGCCGGATGTCACTGAAAAAATGGTAGTGGAAGGGGTTCAACTGCTCGAAGATCAGGGATACAGTCCTGTTATAAAGGATTCGGTATATGATGAGAATTATCCACCTGGTGCAATTGTGCGACAAACGCCTTTACCTTATACCCTGGTTAAAAAGGGTCGGCGAATTTATCTTGTCATTAGTATCGGTGAAAAACCGATTAGCATGCCTAATCTAATCGGATTAACTCCAAAGGATGCTGAATTCCGATTAAAAGAGGAATTACTAAGATTAAATCGTGTGATATATGAATTTTCTGAATTTTACCCAAACGGAGTGGTGATTAACCAATCGGTTCCTTCCGGAGTAACAATGGAGAGAAATCAAAGGGTGAATATCACCGTAAGTCTTGGCCAACCCCCTTCAAAAATTGAGGTTCCTAATATTGTTGGGAAAAGTTTAACATATGTGAAAAAGGAGTTACAGTCTATTGGTGTAAAGTTAGGTGAAATAAAATATCAATATAGACCTAATTTAGTTCCTGAAACCGTTGTTGCCCAATCGATTCCGGCAGGAAAACCACTCGAAAATGTTCAATCTATTGATATTACGGTCAGCACAGATATACCACCTAAAGTACCTGAAAAAGAGGGAATTTGAAAAAAACATTGTAGTCTATTTCATCCCCCTCATAAATTATCCTATAACTTTGCTACCCTGGGTGGTTTTTCCATCAATTTTTCTATTTCTTCCTTTGATAAATTAAAGGCCACCGAGATATCGCTGTTCGACTGGTTGATTTTTATTTTATTTAGAATATCTACTTTGTCCCTGTCATCACTTACAGAAATTTTGACGGTAGCAAGCGCCCCCTTTAGAGCATCATAAAATAATTTTGCCTTATCAGAATCTGTAAAATGGCCATTTCCATGAAATCTAAAGTTCTCATCAAAATTTGCAGAGAAATTCAGATCCTCAAGTGACTGCAAAGCGGGAAATTTCTTTCCATGGTCCAGTCGATTAAATTGATTTTGTAATGCCTCGATCATTGCTTGGGAATCCATCGAGAAACAAATTCCATTTTTGTATTTCAATTTTTCAACCTTTTTGATCCATTTGGCTTTTCCGTTAATCTCTGCACCTTTTTCAAAATTGGAAATCCAGTCTCTTACCATAGGTGATTTTCCAAAAACGAAAGTCTGCTCATTCGGAAATGAAAAAAGCATATCTTTCTCATTTATGGCATAGATCCTTTTTCCTTTATAATTCTCTTCGCTAATTATCTTGTCCGGATCTTTTTCAGAGATAAATTCCAGGATCTTTTGAGAATTAAAATTTCCCTTCGCAACAATTAATGCATCCTTCTCAAATTGTTGCTTCCCGGGTGTAAATGTGATATAGACCTTATCAATATCTTTACGAACATCCAGTCCGGTCGACTCTACAAAATCCTGATATTTGTTCATCTGGAAAGGATTTTTTGGTAATGTGTCCATCATTGAAAAAAACGCACTGGCACGAATAGACTTTAAATCTATATAGGCGAGGGCAGTCGTTGATTCCGGTAACAAACCCAGTTGGTTCTGCACTTCTGATTCGAGCCCCGGAATTTTCTCCTTTCCACATTGGGTTAAAAGCAGACTGCCCAGTAAAACAAAAAGCAAACCTGATAATGTCTTTTTCATTACGCCTCCTAAAAATTTTTTTTGTTGAAAATAAGTGTAGAAGCTCCCAACATAATCAAAGCAAACATGAGTGATGTCCATAGGGCAGAGAGAGAATATACGTCAATTCCCCTGACCAATTTTTGGGTTAGAACGCCTAGTTCAGCCGTTCTGGGCAAAAAGTAATAGAGTCCGTCCAGAATGTATCCATAAATTTTATCTGATAATAAAGCATAGATTCGATCTCGTTGTAATAAAAATGGGCTGATAAACAGAATTAAATATGTTACCATTAAGGAGAAAGGACCACTACGCGACAAGATACCGAGAAAGGTCATCAGCGAAAAAAGAATTGAGAACGTGACTACAATTATGACTCCAGATAATAGAAAACCCCAGTTCCATATGCCTGTTTTAATTGACATTATTATCCAGGAAGTGATAACCAGATAAAAAATGTTAAATGCGACAATGAGAATTGAACCGATAAATCTGCCAAGTAATATCTGCATCCTATTCAAAGGTTTTGAAATGATCAAATCAATACTGCCGGATTGCAAAAAAGAGGGGATTAAGTTACTTGTGGCAAACAGCGAGAGAAAAATTCCTGCTGTAAATAATGCTACTGCTATTGCACCTTCAACCCCAAGTACAATCTTTTCTAGCTCAATTAACTGATCTACTTCTGCCCCAAAAATGGATATATATGATTGCGCACCATCTACAATATCCAGATTCAAAGCGAAGAGAAATAGGAGACACAGCAATGTGGAAATGCCAAAAAATGCCATGAAGGTCTTTTTTGCAAACGATTCCCGAAATGTCAATTTTATTATTGCGAGAAGTTTCATAACTACTGGTTATCTCCACTCTCTAATATCTCAATAAAATAATCCTCTAAGGTGATCTTCCGGGGCGTAATCGCCTGAATTATCGTCTGGTTTTTGCGTAACTCGTCAATTAAATGGTTTAGTTGGACCTCATCCATTACAGATACATTCATAAATCCATTTTGGCTTTGAAGGGGTATATCTAATCTATTGCAAATACCTTCAATTGTGGTGTTTCCCCCTGATGCCTGAAGCTGATATTGCTGTTTAATAGAAATGAATTCATCAACACCACCCTTTTGAATAAGACGGCCATCTTTTAGTATGGCAATTTCATCAGAGACTCTCTCGACCTCTGATAGCAAATGAGAATTCAGAAATATAGTTTTACCCATGTTGCGCAGAGATTTCAATAAATCACGAATTTCACGTCTACCAATAGGATCAATTCCGTCCGTTGGCTCATCGAGAAATAATATGGTCGGATCGTTAATCAATGCTTGGGCAACTCCAAGTCTTTGAAGCATTCCTTTGGAAAATTTTCGGATTTTTACAGAGGCCCATTTATCCAATCTGACTGTTTTTAATAGTTCGGGTATCCTCTTGGAGAGTGATATCGTATCCATTCCGGACATTTTTCCAAAATAGTATAATACCTGCTGAGCAGTAAGGAAATCCGGAAATCGATGGTTTTCTGCAAGATAACCTACGTGGGAGTGAGTTTTATAATTGGAGATATCCTGATCCAGAATTTTTGCATATCCCTTTGTTGGAAAAACAATCCCGAGTAAAATTTTTATAAGAGTTGATTTCCCGGCGCCATTTGGTCCTAAAAGACTAAATATTTTTCCCTTTTCTACCGAAATGGAACAACTTTCCAGGGCCTTTACTTTACCTCGAGAATAGTATTTGGTTAACTCCAGAGTTTCTACAGCGTACAAGATAAGTTCTCATCGTTGATTACATGTTGAAAGTTACGTTTTTGGCAAGAGTAATGTTTCTTATATCGAAATCTTGACGATTTATCTTTATTTTAGATAAAAGAAAAGATATCTATCTTACCAGCATATATATTTCAAATGTGCAAAGTATCTAAAGATAATTTATACATTGAAAATGAGATTTAGTGGAAAGAGCTACATGATAGATTTGCTAATCAGAAAAATTATCCACATACTCTTTGGCTTAACATTATATATTATGATTCAAATTTATGGCAAACAAGTACAATTCATTTTTCTTTTAATAGCAGCTTTCTTTATAATTTTTGATATTGGCAGGTACAAATTAAAATCATGGGGCAAAATCTTCTATAGCGCTTTTGGAAAACTACTGAAGGAGGATGAAAAGCGAAATAATATGACCGGTGCGACATTGTTTGTTCTTATTGCTGCGGTTGTGATTGTTTTATTTCCACCTCATATTGCCAAAGTCTCCATACTAATTATAACATTTTCAGATTCATTTGCTTCAATCGCAGGGCAGATATTTCCCATCTTCACGATTTGGAAAACGAAAAGTCTATCAGGCAGCCTTGCATTTTTTTTAACATCTGTTTTCATTTTAGACTTTTCATTCCAAAATGATATTTTGTATCTTTTATTTGTTGCGATAATTATTACATGTATCGAACTATTTGCCGATGTGCGATTTGAAAATTTTTTGGTTGGGTTGGTGTCTGCAACACTGATATATTTTTTATTATAGTTTTTCCGCTCAGACTAAATTCCAGGAAACTTTTTTTATCGTTCACGGTTTGAACCTAATAAGCTTTTAAGGAATTCCAATTAATGTCAGTTAAACCTCTTACTATTCTTCTTATCAATATTTTGCTTCTCCAATTCTCGTCAATTCAAGCAGAAACCGGATTTCGAAAATATGCTGGTGAGTTCATGTCAATCGATGTTTCCCCTCGCTCACAGGCAATGGGAGGATCCTTTATTGCGGTCGCAAATGATGTTAGCGCTGCCTTTCATAATCCGGCCGGATTAGTTCAAATTCAATCGATGCAAGCGGCCATCATGCATACATGGCAGTTCACCAATCTGGTAAGTTATGATTACATAGGTTTCACACGCCCTTTTTCTGAGGATAAGGCGTTTGCGATAAGTCTAATTCGTCTCGGGGTGGATGACATAAAGGATTCTCGAAATGCAAAGGTTGGTAATGGTGAAAATTGGCGTATTGATCCCTCCTTAATCAATAATTTTAATTCCGCAGATTATGTCCTAATGTTTTCTCTCGGGAAATTGCAGAGTGAACGGTTTATGTGGGGATTGAATTTTAAATTAGTCAGGCGCGATCTGGCGCAAAGTAATGCCACCGGTTTGGGTTTTGATGCCGGAATTATCTATAAGCTTAATCAAAAATTTCAACTCGGATTTGTGGCTCGTAATGTTACCACAACACTTATTGCCTGGAACACTGGCGAAAACGAATTAATTAGACCAACATTTCTAATTGGCACGTCATATAAAATACCATTTCACGGAATTCAAAGTTATTTTGTTCCTACCGTTGATTTTACCTTTCGAACCGAAAGTTATCCCCAACTTTTATCGGGTTTAAATAGTTCAGAGATTTTCGCCGGAGCAGTTGGTGGAGAATTCGTATTCCGGGAGGTCTTATTTCTACGTGGAGGAATCGACGAAATTAACCGCCCGAATTTTGGCGTTGGGATCCGAATTCCCCATGTCAATATTGACTACGCATTTAGCAGTTTTGATCAGGAATTGGGTAACAGTCACCGGGTAGGATTGATCATCGATTTTAATCGTAAATAATAATCCCCAACACTTAATATCATTCCAAAAAATTCTTCCATTTCAACTTTTCTTGCCGACTATGTAATTACTTTCCTGCAAGATTTGTGTTGAAGAAATCAATTAATAATATGGTTTCTCCTAGTTGTTAAGTCATTGTATGAATGAAAACAATTTATAAAAAATTAATTATTGTAGCTCTCGCAACCTTTTTGCTGGAAGGGTTGATTATATACTTTATATATACGAGTATCAATGCTTTTTATGCGGATCTAACCAATCAGATTGCTTTTCTCCTCACTGAACAAGTTGAAAATGTGATCAATTCGGAAAAACTGGATATAAACAAGCTGTCGCCGCATAGTAGAAATTCCATCAGAAGATTGCTAAAACGATTTAGCGGTAGCGATTCAGAAATCATTCATATTTTAATTATAAATAATAATAATCAGATCGTTGTTAGTGACGATCCCAAGCAGGAGGGAAAGAAATATTTGAATCCTAAGGAAATAAAGCTGTTGACCTCAAATCGCCCCCAAATTTTAAGTAAGAAATGGGAAGGGGATATCGAAATCATCGATATTATTTTTCCCCTCTGGCAGGAGGAAAAAATTCAAGGATATCTACGGACGGTTATTTCGGTCAAGCATTTAGAGAATTTTGCTCAAAATCGCAAAAACATCCTTATATTGGCGAGCATTTTTACATTTTCAATTATTCTTCTCACCGTCTTCACAACCTCGAGAATATATCAATCAAATTTAAAAGATATTAACCTCGCCATCGAAAAGTTGAGTCAGTCAAGATTTGATTTTGACCCAAAAGTAAAAGGAAACGATGAATTCTCATCTGTCTTCCTACAAATTCATAAAATATATGAGAGAACTTTAGACCTGAACGAAAGCTTTCAGAAGGCTGAAGATCGCATTACCGCAATGATGAAGGTTATTCACGAAGGATTACTTATTATTGATTTGAACATGAAGATTGTAACCTATAATGATTACCTTCTGGATATTCTAGGGGTTCGAGAACGTTCTGACCCCACAGGAAGTTTATATCAAATTTTTCAGAAAAATCCAAAACTGGTAGAAATATATCGTCGTGCAAAAGACCCGCTAACACATACCGTTCGGAAAGTTTTAACACTTAGACTCTTGGATGATAAGGTCGTAAATATTCAGTTAAACACTGTAGCGATTACCGACCAGGGGAATGTGACGGGTATTATTTTTTATATAAAAAATCTTGGAATTATTCAGGAGCTTGAAAAAAATCTTCATCGAAGTATGAAATTTGGTGTAATATCAAAATTGGCTTCCAGTGTTGGACATGAAATAAGAAATCCGCTGAGTTCACTGGCAATCCATAGTGGAGTAGTAGAAAATTTAGTTTCAAAGGCCATTAAAGATGAGCGATCATTAACCAAAATAAAGAAATCCTTGTCTATTTTGAATTCCGAGGTCGAACGCATAGATAAGATAATTGATCAATTTTTCAATTTGGCAAAATCTGATGAAATAGAACTTACCTGCGAAAATATAAATGATCTTCTGCTGGAAGTTGTTGAATTGGTCATGCAGCAAGCCTCTGAAAAAAATGTGAACATATACGAACAATTCACCGATAATCTTCCCATGATATATTTGAGTAAAGATCAAATGAAACAGGTGATCATTAATCTGATATTAAACTCCTTTGACTCTATGCCCAAAGGCGGGGATCTCTATTTAATGACGAACTATAATGACGGACATGTAAGGATTTCGGTAAAAGATACCGGGCAAGGTATTCCGGCAGAAATCCGGGATCAAATATTCGAATTGTACTATTCCACAAAACCTTCCGGCGGGGGAATTGGATTGGCCGTTTCGAAGCAAATTGTAGAAATTCATGAAGGAAACATTTCATTTTCCTCTGAAAAAGGGCAGGGGACAACGTTTTCAATAGAATTACCCATCTCATAAAAGGGGAGCGAACTGGATGTCAAACTATAAAATACTAGTCGTAGATGATGATGAGAATTTACGTGAGGGATTTATAACTTTATTAGAACAGGAAGGCTATAATGTATTAGGAGCAAAGAATGGTCGTGAAGGAATAGAACTGCTCGAGGATGAGGTATATGATTTGGTTTTAACGGACTATAAAATGAATGAGATGGATGGAATGCTTTTTTTACAACACATGAAAGACCATTATCCTGGACTGAGGGTGATTATGGTAACTGGTTATGGAACAATTGAACATGCAGTTGAAGTAATGCAACATGGTGCTATCAACTATTTAGCGAAACCGGTTAAGCCTCAAAAATTATTGGAAGTTGTTCAGGATTTACTTAATCATGAAGATCTGGAGTTGGCGGATGAAGAGCTGGAATCAAATTTAAAAAAACATTATCATTTTCACCGGATTGTAGGCCAGAGTAAAGTAATGCAGTATGTTTATAAAAAAATCAGGGAGGTGGCACCAACCGGTATCCCGGTATTGATTGTAGGTGAGAGTGGTACCGGGAAAGAATTAGTGGCTCAAGCAATTCATGAGCTTTCCCCGCGTAAGAATGGTCTTTTTATACCGGTAAATACCGGCGCAATCCCCCGGGAGTTGATCGCCTCTGAGTTATTTGGTCATTTAAAAGGTGCATTCACCGGGGCAATTTCAGACAAAAAAGGGAAATTTGAAGAGGCTGACAACGGTACACTTTTTCTGGATGAAATTGGAACCATGAACGAACAGGTACAAATTAGTCTTTTAAGAGTATTGGAAACTCAAATTTTTGAAAGGGTTGGAAGTAACCGCCCAATAAAAGTTGATGTGAGGATTATAGCGGCTACTAATGAAAAACCCGAACACCTAATTGGCGAAAAGCAATTTCGGGAAGATTTATATTATCGACTAAATGTGTTTTCCATTGAACTTCCTCCGCTCAGGGAAAGGGAAATAGACATCCAATATCTTTCGCAATTTTATAGACATATGTTCAATATGCAATTAAACAAAAAGGTGGTCGATTTTGATCCAAAAGCTATGGAAGCCTTGCAGAGTTATAATTGGCCCGGGAATGTGAGAGAACTCCGTAATATAATTCTCAGGGCGGTTCTCTCTGCACATGACGGGAGTCAGATTAAGATTTCACACCTTCCTTCCAGTGTTGTAAAGCCGGGATTATCCAGCGTATATATTTCGTTTAAGCCGGGTACTCCGCTTTCTGAGGTTGAAAAAACAATGATCCTCCAGACTTTAAAAGCTGTTAAAGGAAACAAACTGAAAGCCGCGAATATCCTGGGTATTAGTCGCAGATCACTGTATAACAAACTGGAAGAGTACCAAATTCCGGATGATGGATTATAATTATTAAGAATGGTTATTCGTTTGATGAATTCGGTAATCCATCAACCGCATGTCCAATATTATAAATCTATCCCTTCAGTTTTGTTACGAAAATTCACGGCTGTAGAAATCCGTTGGAAATTTTGATAAGAAGCTGGAGAAAATCTGATCCATCATCAGTAGGTTTTTGATAGAGGATCGGCATATATGAGCTTTGTATTGTTCGGAATTACTGCACCCGGAGCTGATTTTCTGGGTTTTCTCAAAAATTTAACTCGGGTATAAATTACCGGGACATAGCTGGCATGTTTTGCCGCACTGTAGGTAATTGCCAGACTTGCAGCGTAGTTTAGCACTTGGCTATCTAATTGTTCTTTTTTTAATGGATTCCGGATAATAATATGGGAACCGGAATACCCTTGAACATGCAGCCACCAATCCTCCTTGTGGGCAAATTTGAAGGTCATCTTATCATTATCTCTGGCATTCCTTCCTACCCATAACTCGCAGGTTTTAAAGAAATATTGCTTGTACGGCAAGCGAGTTTGAATTGCTTCGTTTTCACTCTTTTGAAGAAGATGTTCACCTTTTAGGATTTGTTCATATTTTTCAATTTGTTTAATCGAATTTACACCATCTATTTCATCAGCTAGATTTTCCAATTGTTTGATCAAATCAATGATTTCAAGTGTTCGCCGTGTTCTATGACGGCTCTTTTTATCAAATCCTTTTGCTTTTTCAAAATATAAATTGGCATTTTCGTTTGCATTCAATGTGGGATTTATACTAATCTCAATTTTTTCCATGGCTGGAGAAAAATAATCAATCAGGGTGGCAGTTCTCTCTCCGCGTGAAAGAGATTGTGGCTGCGCAAGTATTAGCTCTCCGATTTTTTTGTAGTAGTCTCTTTTATTTGGTTCGTCTTTAGCCAATTTCAATCTTTTCTCCGTGTTTTTGAGATGACTAATTTTTTCCTCAATTGCTTGAAGATAATGTTTCTTTTTTGCGGTCAATCTTTGATTCTTCTGGCTTTGGAAGTTGAATACCCGAAGAGCGATATTGATATTATCAAAAATTTCACTCTCAAATCCTTCCAGGTGCTGAAACTTACCAAGCGTAAATCTATATGGGAGACCGTTCTGATAATATATCCTGGGCTCTTCATACTCGAAATTTTCAAATAGATTTCTGCCAATTTTGAGCATGCCCAGAAGACTCTCTTCGGATATTTCTTTTCCGGTTACCTCGCCGGAAATATCGGCAAGATGCAGAATTTCATCAGCGATGGTTTTATTCACATAAGGCAGATTTTTTCTGAGAATCCTTAATATATTCATCTGCGGATTGTGTTTTAATTCTCCCCATAATTTTTCATGAGAATTTTCAATGAAAATATAGTTCACATCCGAGCGGGGAGTCTGGGGTATAACAAAGGTTGTTCCTTCTAGTTGTCTTCGTTTTTTGAAGGCATTCAGAATCTTATTAGCCGAATCCAACAATATAAGGTTACTGCGATTGGTAAAGAGCTGAATGTAGAGGCATAGTGGTAAGGTGTCGAGATTTAATAGCAATATTCTCTCATTAGCTATGATTTGTATTCCTTCAATTGTCTGACCGACAATCTCATCAAAAAGATCTGTGGAATTTTTCAAGCGGTTCATTTTTTCTGAAAAAAGAAAACAAGGATATTTGGGATGGGATGAAAAAAGCAAATGACCCGGCTCTTGATTTTTTAGGTCCAGTGTAAACATCAATTCATTTTTCACCTGTGAAAAGCATTCCTGAATCAAGGAACCTTTCAAAAAACTAATCAAATATTTTGCTTGCCGTTTTAGTGTGAAATAATGAAGTTGCATTATCTTATCAATCTGGATTTTTGATGTTTTTTTCTAATATAGGATCAGAATCCAAGGATATAAAACAATCAAATGCGGTTTTTGAATTTGTTAGACTAATTATTTGATATTGGATTGAATTAAAAAGAGCCGCAAATTGTTTGCGAACCTTGTAACGATTTTTTAAAATTGATTTATTCTGTTAAAATTAGTTAAAAACTAGCAAAACTTTGGGAGAAATATTTGAAGTATGTCATTTCCTGTTAAGCAAAATGCAGAAAAGAATCTCCACATAATAGAACTTCCTGAACGATTAACGCAAAAAAATTCCGAGGAATTGAGGGCACAACTAAAAAACATGGTTGAGGAAAGCAAATACCGGCTTGTACTGGACATGATGGCGACAAAATATATTGATTCGACTGGCTTATCAGCGGTAGTTTCCAGAATTGCCCATCTTCGATCTAATAGTGGTGACATCAGATTGGCAATCCAATCCGATTTTGTAAAAGAATTGTTTAACATTACAAATCTGAACAAAATCATAAAGATTTTTGATTCCGTACAAGAGGCTGTTGCTAGTTATGTATGAACACTTCTTTATCCGGATGAGCTTGTTCTATTTTCGATATACGAGGTAATATGTTCGACCACTCCAAATTTCATCTTCTCGAGCCAAATTTTGAACGACCTGTTTTTAAGATTACAGATCAGCATAAAAACCAGATTTTATCACTTTTGCGGGAGATATATCCGGAGGAGAATATTAGTGCGACGTTGCAGGAATTAGAACGGACTATGAAAGTTTATTATGCCTACAAATCTGAGGAAATGATTACATGGGAGAAATCCTTTGATCCGGAAGAAAGATTCACGGAGCAGGATATTATTCTGATAACTTATGGTGATCTAATTAATAAGGATGGTGAGAATCCCCTTAAGACATTAGCTCATATATGTGAAAACTATTTAAAAGGTGTGTTTAGTGCCGTACATATCTTACCCTTCTTTCCCTTTTCGTCGGATCGCGGTTTCTCAGTGATGGATTTTGAAGAAGTTGATCCACGCCTGGGAGGCTGGGAAGATATTGAAGAAATTAAACAAGATTTTCGACTAATGTTTGATGGGGTGATCAATCATGTTTCCTCCAAAAGTAAATGGTTTCAGGAATTCTTGAATCAAAATCCGGATTACCAGGACGTTTTTATTGTTTTTTCCACCAGAGATGAAATATCAGAAGATCATCTGAAGTTAATCGTACGTCCCCGCACATCCGATTTACTTACGCCTTTTCATACGTTAAATGGAACACGCTGGGTATGGACTACCTTTAGCAAGGATCAAATTGATTTAAATTTCCATAATCCTATGGTACTTGTTAAAGTGGTTAATATACTTTTGAATTATGTTCGAAGAGGAGCCGATATCATCCGTTTGGATGCGGTAACCTATTTATGGCATGAGATAGGCACCAGAAGTGTGCATTTAAAACAAACCCACGCGGCCATTAAACTATTCCGGGAAATTCTAAATGCGGTTGCACCACATGTTGGTCTCATTACCGAAACGAATGTGAATCATAAGGACAATATCAGTTATTTTGGTAATGGATTTAACGAGGCCCAGATGGTTTATAATTTTGCGTTGCCTCCGCTGGTTGTGCACAGTTTTTATAATGAAAATACACGCAAACTCACAGAATGGGCTCAGAGACTGAGATTTGTGTCACCCACTGCCACTTACTTTAATTTCCTGGATTCCCACGATGGGATTGGATTGATGGCAGTGGATGGTATTCTGACTGAGGAAGAAATTCAGTCAATGATATTGCGGGTATTGGAGCATGGGGGGTTTATATCCTATAAGAGCAGGGGAGACGGCACGGATACCCCGTATGAAATGAATATCACCTGGTACAGCGCCATAAACAGAGAAGATGTGGATGAACCTCTGGAGTTGAAAATTCAGCGGTATCTGGCCTCCCGGGCGATTGCTCTGGTTCTCATGGGAGTGCCGGGAGTGTATTTTCATGGCTTTATTGGTTCACAAAATGATTCGGAGGCGGTTCTTGAGGAGGAAGAAAGACGCACTATTAATAGAAAAGTCATAAATTTTAATAATCTGGCTGAAGCTGTTTTAAATCCCGAAAGCGCCACCTATCACATCACCCGCAAATTATCGGCTTTGTTGGCCAAACGGACCCGGGAAAAAGCATTTCATCCCAATTCACCACAAATAGTATTAAATGTGTCCGAAAACCTATTTGTGGTGATTCGGACAACACCAGATAAAGGCGAGATTATTTTAACTGTCACAAATGTAACCAGTAAAATTTGCTCTCTCGAGATTGATAAAAAATACCTTACCCCAAATGCCACAGATTGGTATGATTTGATCGAGAAAAAACAGTATCAATTTAGAGGTAATAAGATAAAAATGGAAGTAACACCATACGGGATTGTATGGTTAAAAGCGGCTGTAACCCACTAAATATTTGTGAATTACTATTGAATGGTGGAAATATCCACTCCTTCAATGAGATTAAATTGGCCTAGTGAGTTATAATATATGTTCCTTCACACGATATTTAAAAACTGTGTAAATCTTAATTTAACAATATCAGACAAAAACCTTTGCGAAGTTTGATCTAAATACCCAAAGACTGTTTAACATATTTAGGCGCCGGTGATCCGAAAGATAGAATGGCATCATGCATTTTCTTAATCCCGGCATCCGTTCCCATTTTATTCCCATAACGGTTGACGATATCATTTATCTCAATATTTCCCACATAATAGGTTGAGAGTTGTGTTGATGTTAAACAGGCGCGGCGCCATTTCCCAGCCGCTTCGCCCTCTTCTTGAAATCCTTCCTTCATCATCATATCTATCGCTTCCTTTTCGGTCATTCCCTCGGTGTGTATTTTTTGGTCGATTAGGGCATTTATGATAAGTCTAAGTCGCATTTTTAATTGTTGCATTTTTACTTCAGGCCCGCCATAACCGTGCTCAACCATCACCTGTTCCGCATAGGTAGCCCATCCTTCCACGAAAGTGCCACTGTAAAAAATTGCCCGAATCATGGTAGGTGCTTGAAATCGGTTTGCATGTGCCAACTGCAGATAATGGCCTGGCATTGCTTCATGAACGGTCAGGTTTTCAAGCATGTAGTTATTGTACTCCCTGAAAAATGAATTTACCCGTTTTTTTGACCAATCCTCCGGTGTTGGAGAAATGGCATAAAATGTTTCCTTTTTGGTTTCCAATGGTCCGGGAGCATCGCAATATGCCACGGCAACACCGCGCTGAAATTCCGGCATTACGATAATCCTTACCTCTTCATCCGGAACGGTTACTAATTCTTTGTCCCGGACGAATTGGGTGGTTCTTTCAGTGGCTTTTCTGGCAAGATCGATGATAGTTGAGTTGTCGGGATGTTGCTCAGCCAGTTTATCCAGAACTGATTTTATGACATTTTTCTTATCACCTTCTCTTTTGTTTGGAAAATGTTTATTATACAACGGAAGCGCAGTTTCATATAAAACCTTTTGGGTTTCTCTCAAATCCGTCTGTGCCAATTCCCCGATTTTCTCTTTTGAATAATCTGATTCTAGCGTATAGCGAAGTTTCGTTCTATATTTATCATCACCCAATCTGAAATCACCATTTGATTTTGGTAAAAGCTCTTCCTCCAGCCATGTTCCATAATCCTCCAGTGCTTTTTTAACTTCTTTTTGAACAGGCTCAAATTCACTTTTCAAATCAGGGGATTGTTCTAAAAAGAAATCAAGTTCTGTGGTCACAAGATTTATATTCCCTCTATTCTGTAAAATAGCTGTTTCCGTATGTATTTTCGGCGGATTTTTTAAATTTTTTTGTGCCTCTTTCAGAACCGGTGGGATATTTAGCAATCGTTTTTTTACATTTTGAAGCCTTTCCCTTAAGGGAGCAAAATCTCTGGCTACCAGAGAATAAATTGCACTACCAATATTATATACCCGGGGATTCCATTCATACTCTCTCAGTGTATCCAGACGAAAAATTGTATATTTGATATTGGACCTTAGAATCTGATAGTCAATCCGATTTGTCTCGCTCAATTTATTTTTGTCCATGGCATTTAAAGAGTCGAGATAACTCCGATTAAACTGCAGTGTGTTATTGATACCCTCAAGACTATAATCGTCTATGATATCGTCATAGCGATGATCCCCTAAACTTGTTGCCCAAACCGGGTTCATTTTCAAAAATTTTTCGATGTAATTATTAGCAAGATCTTCAAATTGACCATCTTGGTTTTGAATAGTCGAACAGGCCGGAATCAAAATAAATAAACCAAGGGAAACAAAAACAAATCGATTAAACATGGGCTCTCCTCTAATTTAAAGCGTTATTCTCCAATAATGCTTGAATTGTCTGCTAATTATAAAGAAATGGAGCAGACATCGCAACTTTAATTTAGAATACGCATGGTATTATGGTGCTGTTAAGGAAATTAACCGGAGGGTCTTCTTCATATTTTCCATTGACATTATAATAAATCAGGCCTACCTTTTCCTGATTAAGATTTTCTGTACCGGATTCGGCTGAAAACCATCTGAAAATCACTTTCTCTGATAATACCTTTTTTATCTTGGTAAGTTTGCAATGAGTTTTTCTTCCAATTACTTTGACGATATCCTATCTTACTATTCAAAATTCAATGAGGCTGAGCGGCTACTGCAGGGCGTTGGAAAACTGGAGTTTACGCGGACGCAAGAGTTAATTTGGCGATATATCCAGAGACCTGGCGGTATTGTATTGGATATTGGCGGAGCAGCGGGTATCTATTCCTTGTGGTTAAGCAGGCAGGGTTATCAGGTTCACTTAATTGATCCGGTGGAAACACACATTCATCAGGCAAAGGATTCCTCTGAGATACAAAATAAATATCCAATCAGCAGCACGACGGTGGGTGATGCCCGGGATTTACCGTTTGGTGATAACTTTGCCGATGCCGTTCTTTTTATGGGACCACTTTATCATATTGTTGAAAATGAAAGTCGGATAAGAGCATTGGAAGAGGCACATCGTGTTTTAAAGAGGAGAGGAATATTATTTGCTGCTGCCATTTCCCGTTTCGCCTCGGCGATGGCCGGCCTCTTTCAGGGTCTTCTGGACGATCCTCAGTTTTCGAATATCGTTGAACGAGATTTGCAGGATGGTCAGCATCGCAATCCAGCTAATCACAATTCTTATTTTACAACGGCCTATTTCCATCATCCTGAAGAGCTTTATTCCGAGCTTATCGCCAGTGGATTTTGCCACGTAAATGTATTTGCAATTGAAGGTCCGGGATGGTTATTACAGAATTTTGAAAATCATTGGGGTGATACGAAGAAACGAAACCGGCTTCTCGAAATAATCCGAAAATTGGAATCCGAATCTTCGTTAATCGGTGTAAGTGCACACGTGATGGCAATTGCTAAAAAATAATCGCCTATTAGAAATGTTTGCAGTTACAGAATTAAATTTTGTTATCTTTTGTTTGGGAGTTCTTTTTTTAAATGAAAGAACGCAGTTCGCAAGGGCGGGATGCATGCTAAGACAAGAAATCTCCATTACTGTCGATTTCGAAATCAACAAAATTCGTTTCTTACTCTTTTTTAAGGTATGCGAATGGGAAAAGTAACCGGTAACATCTTTGCGGATAAGCATCGGCTGAATCAGTTCATGTATTATTTGATAAATGATATCAAGGCTCTAGAAAAGATGCTCGATGCAGATATGCTAGAAAAAGATATGCAACGTATCGGAGCAGAACAGGAGCTTTGTCTTCTGGATAAAACCTGGCGTCCGGCAACTATTTCTATGAAAGTTTTGGATGAGCTAAACGATGAAAATTTTACTACCGAACATTCCCAGTTTAATCTGGAGATAAATTTGGAACCGCTCGAATTCAAGGGTGATTGTTTATCGCAGATGGAGCGGCGAATAGATGATAATCTGCAGAAATTGAACAAAATCGTAAAGCGGCATAATGGAGAATTTATTCTTGTTGGGATTTTGCCGACCATTCGCAGATCGGACTTAAAAATTGAAAATTTGACCCCCCTTCCAAGATACCATCTTCTTGGGGAGGTGATGTACAAAATGCGTGGTGGTCCCTTTGAGTTTCGTATAGAAGGTGTGGACGAGTTAATCACTCAACATGATTCCATCATGTTTGAGGGATGCAATACCAGTTTTCAGGTGCATCTCCAGGTTCCCCCCCAGAAATTTGTGAATTTCTATAATTGGGCACAAGCGGTGTCCGGTCCGGTTTTGGCGGCGGCCTGTAATTCCCCCATACTTTTAGGAAAAAGACTTTGGACGGAAACCCGCATTGCATTATTTCAACAATCAGTTGATATTAGAAACATACGAGACAATTTAAGAGAGAAAGTCTCAAGAATTTCATTCGGTACAAAGTGGGTGAGGGATTCCATAACAGAAATATTTAAGGAGGATATTGCCAGACATCGGGTAATTATTGGAACGGATATCGACGAGGATTCTCTGGAGCTCCTAGAACAAGGAATAATTCCAACTTTACCTGCCTTACAGATTCATAACAGTACCCTCTACAAGTGGAACCGGCCTTGTTATGGGGTGACAAATGGGAAGCCGCATTTAAGAATTGAAAACAGAACATTACCAGCCGGTCCAACTGTGTCGGATGAAATTGCCAACGCAGCTTTTTGGCTTGGATTGATTCAAGGATGTCCCCAAAAATATATTAACATCTCTCAGAAAATGGAATTTGATGATGCCAAAATGAATTTTGTTAAAGCTGCACAATTAGGCTTGGAAACTCAATTTAAATGGCTTGATGACAAAATTATTCCGGCTGATAAATTAATCTTAGAGGAACTTTTACCTATTGCGAAACAGGGTCTTCAGAGCGTTGGAATTGATGAGGCCGAGATTGAGGAGTACCTCACCCTTGTGGAAAAAAGAGTGAAGAAAAAAGAAACCGGGGCAACCTGGATATTAAATTCTTTTGAAAAATTGACGAAGAAATATGAATCCTATGAAGCTTGCGTTGCGATTACTGCAGGCATTGTCCATCGACAAAAATCAAACTTGCCGGTTCATAAATGGAAACTTGCTGAAATTGATGAGGCGGGCGATTGGATAAACCGGTATTGGAAGGTCGAGCAGATAATGACCACGGATATATTCACCGTTCAGGCAAACGATTCCGTATATTTTGCCTCAAATCTGATGAGTTGGAAGAAAATCCGGTATTTGCCTGTCGAAGATGATCAGGGCAGATTGGTCGGTCTTCTCACAGATCGAAGTTTACTGGAATATTACAGCACCAGCACAAAAATGAGTCAGATTCCGACGCCTGTAGAGGAAGTAATGATTAAAAAACCGATCACCCTTTCACCGGAGGCATTAAGTATTGAAGCATTGACGTTGATGAGAAAATCCGGTATTGGTTGTTTACCGGTGGTTCTCAATGATAGGTTAGTCGGCATACTAACCGAATATAATTTTATGAACTTGTCCGAACAGAACATTCGCCAACTGGTAGAAGAGAGCGAAAAGTATTTGCAGAACGAAAGGCGAAAGAAGATTAATTTATGAGTCAGAAACCGGAATATTACTATAATCAGTCCGGGGTTATTCCGTTCCGGGTTGTAAACGGTGAAATTAAAATTTTGTTAATAACTTCCCGTAGAAAAAAACACTGGGTTATTCCAAAGGGAATAATCGAAGAGAATTTCGATCCCAGAGAATCGGCCATAAAAGAGGCTCACGAAGAAGCGGGTATAATAGGAACAATAATTCCATCATCCTCCGGAAAATATTCCTATACAAAATGGGGGGGAATTTGCAACGTGGAGGTCTACCTTATGGAAGTTACTGAAATTCTTGATGATTGGCCGGAATTTCATAGAGAAAGAAAGTGGTTTAGTCTTAATGAAGCCGGAAAAGTTTTGAAACACCAGGAACTGGGAGAATTGTTTCGGACAATACCTGATGAAATCAATCACTACAAAGAAATGTTTATTGAGAAGAAATAATTTCTTTCCAATTTTTGACAACATATCATTTTCCCCTAAATTTAATCCTAACCAACGATGCCAAATACGTTAGGACATATCGGAGGCCAGGGAGCCATATCCACTATTGTGTTCCGCCATGTTGATCCGAAATGGATCTATCTTGGCTGCCTTATCCCTGATTTTCCATGGATTTTACTCAGAATCACGAGGGTGATTCTGCCCGATTTGGATATTTACACCTTGCGTTTATATTTTATCGTGATGGCCTCTTTCTTTTCTTGTTTAATCTTATGCGCAGCCATTTCTGTGCTTACCACCAAATTTAGGAAGGTATTTCTGATCTTAGGGATCAATTCTTTTATCCATCTGGTCTTGGATGCTATGCAAATTAAATGGGGGAACGGAGTGCATTTGCTTGCGCCAATCAACTGGAATTACACCAGATTTCAGCTTTTTTGGCCCGAAAGTATTGCCACTATCTTACTGACGGTTTTGGGAATCATATACATTGCTGCAAATTGGCAAAAAGGAATCAACATGACAATTCCTGTGAAATCCTTAAGCCGTAAAAACATGATCGTATTTATCCTTATTGTTATGGGTTATTTTGTCTTGCCGTACACTTTGATAAAATATCCGCTCCAGGCAGACAACTTTTATATTCAGACATTAATGAATTTTGATGATAGGAAAGGAAAGTATATTGAATTCGATCGGATGAATTATGTGCCAGATTCAGATGGGGGAATACTAATTTCCTTTGCCGGTGAAGAATTCCGAGCCGTAGGAATTAATCTGGATCGTGAAGTAACCGTAGCCGTCAGGGCAAGGTTCATATCTACCCGGAGATTGGAAGTGATCGAGTACCACGTGCTTGAGAAGGGGTTACGAGATTTGGCTTCGTATGTGGGTATACTTGTAATTTTAGTAGTTTGGATTAGTAGTTTTATAAGAAGTAAGAAATCGAGATACCTTTCAACCATCTCAGGAGGTTAGCTATGTCAGCAAAGATGTTATCGCACATTTTTAATTATAACTATCGGTCATTAAAAATGAATACGGATGATATCAGTCATGAAGAAAGTTTGATAAGCCCTGATCAAGGAGGAAATTGCATAAACTGGGTTGTCGGTCATATACTCTCTTCTCGTATTGGAATTTTGCAGAAGCTTGGTGAATCAAATATTCCAAATGCTAATAAATATTTGCAATATAGCCGTGGTTCGGAAACAGTGATTGATTCATCAAATGCTATTTTAATCAAGCAACTTTTGAAGGACCTTCAGGAGTCGCAAGAAAAGCTGGAAAATGCTTTAAGTAATCTTTCTGAGGTAGATCTCGAGAAACCCATCGAAAAAAAAACATTGGGTGAAACATTGGAATTTCTCCAATTTCATGAGACATATCATATCGGGCAATTGGGGATATTGCGTCGAATCGTTGGCAAAGAAGGAGCCATTAAATAAATTTGAGAGGGAGACCAATCTGATAAACAAGGGAATCAAATTTAATTTTTGCTATGAGTATAATTATTGATTAGCTTTGTGCGTAAGGATTCACTCAAGAATTTTCTTCATTTCTTCTAAATCATAAAGAAATCATCGAAAGGAAGTGCTATGCATCTTGAAATTCCTCTTTATCAGGTCGATGCATTTGCAAGTAAAGTTTTTGCAGGAAATCCTGCCGCCGTCTGCCCCCTGGAAGAATGGTTGAGCGAAGACTTAATGCAGTCTATTGCCCAGGAAAACAATCTTTCCGAAACAGCTTTTTTTGTAAGAGAAGGTCCGGGATACAGTTTGAGATGGTTTACCCCCGTTGCCGAAGTAGATTTGTGCGGTCATGCAACACTTGCCTCCGCATATGTAATTTTCCACTATATTAATACAAGCACAAACCGGGTGGTTTTCAACTCAAAGAGTGGTAAGCTGATAGTCGAAAAAAAGAATGATTTATTGAGTATGGATTTTCCATCGTTACCCCCGGAACCGGGTGAATTTCCCAAAGATTTAGTCGAAGGTCTGGACGCCGTTCCGGAAGAAGTATGGCGCTCAAACGATTATCTCGCCCTTTACTCCAGTGAAAGAGTTGTGCGAAGCATTTCTCCCGATTTTGATAAGCTGAAAAGTCTGGGATTGCGGGGCATAATTATTACATCAAAGGGAAATAAGGTGGATTTTGTTTCGCGATTTTTTGCACCCCGTTATGGAATCAACGAGGATCCGGTCACCGGTAGCGCTCACAGCGTTCTCATCCCGTTTTGGTCCAAAAGATTAAATAAGAAAAAATTACATGCCCTTCAAGTCTCGCAGAGGGGTGGAGAATTGTTCTGTGAGGATGCCGGAGACAGAACAATTATTGCCGGAAGGGCGGTGGAGTTTATGAAGGGCACAATCGATATAGAGATCTGAGGGTTCATAAATCATCTCTTCAAAAAAGACTAAAAAATATCCTAATCATAGATGAGTGAAAGAATTAATATTTCCTCTGGGGCCAAATGGGAAAACATCGTCGGTTATTCCCGTGCGGTTCGGATTGGCAATGTCATAGAAGTAGCCGGAACAGCCGCCGTTGACGAAAATGGAAATGTAGTCGGGAAATCCGATCCATATACACAAACAAAATTTATATTGGAGAAAATTGAAAAGGCTCTTGGCGATGCAGGTGCAGAAATGAAAGATGTTATTCGTACCACAATGTATGTAACAGATATCAACATGTGGGAAGAGATTGGCCGCGCTCACGGTGAATATTTCAAAAATATAAAACCGGCAACCTCTAGGGTGGAAGTTAAAGCGCTGATAAATCCGCAAATGCTGGTTGAAATTGAGGCAACGGCAATTGTGAACTCAGTAGGTTAAAAAGTGTTATGAATTAAATGAAAGCAATGGTTCTGAAAAAAATCTGTGATCTCACAAGAAACAAGATACCTCTTGAACGAGTAGACCTGGCCAAACCGGTTCCACAGGAAAATGAAATCCTGATCAGAGTCTCCACCTGCGGGGTGTGCCACACGGAGCTGGATGAAATTGAAGGTCGTACCGCCCCGCCAAACCTGCCGGTGGTCCTCGGTCATCAGGTGGTGGGCCGGGTGGAGGACAAAGGCAATGGAGTGAAAACATTAAAAATTGGGGACAGGGTTGGCGTGGCCTGGATTTATTTTGCTTGCGGGAAGTGCAAATTCTGCCTGCGGGGGGAGGAAAATTTATGTCCCGATTTTTTGGCAACCGGGCGCGATGTCAATGGCGGTTACGCCGAATATATGACAGTCCCGGAAAGGTTTGCCTTTCCGATCCCGGAAATGTTTTCCGACTCGCAGGCCGCCCCGTTGCTGTGTGCCGGTGCCATTGGCAATCGTTCTTTGCGCTTAGCCAATATTAAGGATGGACAACGGTTAGGCCTCACTGGTTTTGGTGCTTCCGGTCATCTGGTTATCACACTCGCAAAATACCTTTATCCAAATACTGAGGTATATGTTTTTGCCCGAAGTGAAAGCGAGAGGCACTTTGCAAAAGAACTGGGAGCGGTTTGGGCCGGTGATACCGGCGAACACTCTCCGCAATTATTGGACGCTATTATCGACACTACTCCGGTTTGGAAACCGGTTCTGGAAGCGCTAAAAAATCTTGAACCGGGCGGAAGACTGGTTATAAATGCTATCCGTAAAGAGAACATTGATCAAGAATATTTATTGAAATTGGATTATCCCTCCCATCTATGGATGGAAAAAGAAATCAAGAGTGTGGCTAATGTAGCCCGGATCGATGTGAGCGAGTTCTTAAAGATTGCTACTGAGATACCCATTAAACCTGAACATCAGGAATACAGCCTGGAAGATGCCAACAAGGCTTTGGTTGAACTTAAGGAAAGGAAAATCAGGGGCGCAAAAGTATTGCGAATCAATTAGTTTACCCGTCAGGAAAATGTGCATAACCATGTATGTCATTTCGGGGCTGATTTTTATTAAAAGCAATCTCTTCCCCGTTTTCATCCAAGTGAGATCGCCACGCTGCTAAAAGTCACTCGCGACGACAACAAGAATCATTTTGATAGAAAAGTCCTGGAAAAGCAGACTGAAATTGCCAAATGAGGCGATTAATTCCTTCAATTAAATATTTTATCTTCCTGAAAAGCAGGCCGGTCCTTAAATGGTATTATAAGGGGATTGATAAATTCTGCCCGGTTTGTGAGAGCCATCTCTCAAAATTTTTTCCTTTTGGTGTTACCCGCAGGGAAAATGCACGTTGCCCGGTTTGCCATAGTCTGGAACGCCATCGTCTGGTATGGATCTTTCTGAGGGAATGGAGTGATTTATTTGATGGAAAATCAAAAAAGATGCTCCATATAGCGCCTGAGCGGGAATTTGAACACCGGTTTAAAAGAATAAAGAATTTGGAATATCTCTCTGCGGATTTGCACCCCTATGATGCGATGATACAGATGGACATCACAAACATTCAATTCCCCGATAATTGCTTTGATGTCATCTATTGCAGCCACGTTTTTGAGCATATCCCGGATGACAAAAAGGCAATGCGGGAGGTACTAAGGGTGTTGCATCCCGACGGATGGGCGCTGCTTCAGGTTCCGATTACGGCTGAGAAAACTATTGAAGATCCTTCAATCACGGATCCTGTGGAGCGACAACTGAAATTTGGACAGGAAGACCATGTGAGACGATATGGGCTCGATTATGTTGACCGTCTGAAAGAAAGCGGCTTTTTTGTGGAAGAACTTCCGTCCGCAACCGTTGTAGACGAAAGTGAATTAGATCGCTTTGGGACTGGGCTATCGGAAAGTATTTTCTTTTGTACAAAGACGGAAAATTACTCTATGAAAGGTATTGCTACCGGAGGGAGGCATTTAACTTGAATCGATTAGGTAAGAATGTGGAACTGGATTATATAATGCTCGAAACGGGAAAAAAATTTCAACAAAAAACCTCTGAAAAAATGATAAAGTAATGAAGCACAGATTGTATTTTACTTTTCAAGATTTTCTCTATATTTTTTATAATATTGTACTCATAGTGGAAGAGCAATTTGAATTAGATGAATAACAAACACATCCTTTGCATTAATCCCTGGATTTATGATTTTGCCGCTTATGATTACTTTAGTAAGCCGGTTGGGTTATTGTATTTGGCATCATTTCTTCGTGAGCGGGGAATGCAGGTTGATTTTATCGATTGCCTGGATAAATGGCATCCCGATTTGCTCAAGCGCCAAAGACTCTCCAGCCCAAAGATGAGAAAATTTGGCACCGGACATTTTTACCGTGAACAGGTACCGACACCAGCAGTTATAAATTTTATACCCCGGAAATATTCACGATATGGATTGCCGGAAGATATTTTCGTTGCCGAACTTAAGCGACGTTCACGCCCGGATGCCATTCTGATTACTTCGTTTATGACTTACTGGTATTATGGCCCGCAGAGAGTCGCTGAATTATGCCGGCAGGTTTTCCCTGGTGTTCCTGTGATATTGGGAGGCATTTACGCAACTCTTTTGACTGAGCATGCCGAAAGCGTTGTAAAACCGGATTACCTGATAACTGGTCCCGGTGAATACAAAATTTCCGAGCTACTGGCAGATTTATTTCAGCAGCCTCATCTGCTTGATAATTTTCCCGCGAATATTGATAATTTCCCCTATCCGGCTTTTGACTTATTGCGCAAGAATGATTATCTGGTAGTGATGTCCTCCCGGGGATGTCCGTTCCGCTGTACGTTTTGCGCAACCTACAAAATTGACGAATCTTTTTCACAAAGACATTCTGACAGGGTAATTGAAGAAATTGTCACCCAGTCCCAGAAACTGAATGTCCGGGATGTGGCTTTTTATGACGATGCTTTATTGATGCAGCCTGAATTAAGGATCAAACCGATATTAAGAGGCATTCTGGAAACTGGATACAACTTCCGGTTTCATACGCCTAATGGAATTCACGGCCGCTATATCGACGAGGAACTTGCTGAGTTGATGTTTCGGACCGGCTTTAAGACGATTCGCATCAGCCTGGAATCGGTTGCCAAAGAACGTATGCGGGACATTCATAATAAAATCACACCGGATGATTTCACCCAGGCAGTTCAAAACCTGACTTGTGCCGGATTTCAGGCTAAGGACATCGAAACCTATATCATTATGGGATTACCCAATCAGCCCATTGAAGAAGTTATCGACACTATTCTATACGCCAATGCTCTCGGTGTTCAAGTTCGGTTGGCGGTTTTCTCTCCCATCCCCGGAACCAAAGATTATGATCGTGCCGTCCAGAAAGGCAATTTTCCCCCTAATGCAGATCCTTTGTTAACAAACAAAACTATTATCCCATTATTCCGGACCAAGGAAGCTTACTGCACTTTTCACCACATCGCACATCGTACCCAGAAACTAAACGCCTCGTCACAAGGGAAAGGAGAAAGATATTCTGAAAAGCAATTCAGAATGGATTTGAAGAGGGAGTCGCAAATTTCTGAATTCTCTTATATATTTTGGCAAAAAGATGGACCTAAAAATTGAATTCAATTGAATCAAAATTGTAAACTTATTGGGAAAAAATGTTATGGTTTGCTCTCAGAATCTTAATTGACAGTATTCTCTAGTTTGGTAAGCATTTGTTTCGCGTTTTCATTATCGGGATTAATATTGAGAGATTTTTGGTAATTGAATATGGCAAGGTCCCTGTCACCGCTCTTCATATATGCCTCACCCAAACTATCAAAGGCGTTCCAGGAGTTAGGAAATTTGTCAGCGTTAAATTTGAAAATGGCAATGGCCAATTGATAAGATTTCTTTGACAGATAATTATAACCCAGTGAATTGAGGGTGTATTCCTCTGCCAAATCAGAATTCAGACAAGCATTTAAAACACTATTTACCAAAGAATCTGCAGAATTTACTTGATTGGCGGCGTACATATTCAGACCCTCATAAAGCGCTTTTTGAGTTTTCTCTAAAATTTTCATGTTTTCCATTTCGTTCTTTTCCCTATATTTCCCCGCTGCTTTTGCCGCTTTGTCCATGGCAACATTTAGGGCATTATTTGCTTTAACTTTAATATTAGGTTTCACGCCAACACCTTCCCAATTGGTTCCTGTAACTGGATTAATGGCTCTCCCCATGGGCACAAAAACTCCAAAATTATCGTTGATGTTGATCATCCCACCAGGATTTGCACCTCCTGCCGTGCTTTCACCAACAATAGTGGCTCTTTTTCTAGTCTGTAAATTGTAAGCAAATTCTTCCGCGCTGGAAAAGGTATTTTTGCTGGTAACGATAAATAACGGAACGTCCGGTCTTTGTTTTCCATCCACATCTTCTAGAGTCCAGTACTCGTCAGTGCGGTCTGCCACCCGCCAATAAAGAGAATTCAGATGTGTTGGTTTGTCAAAGAAAAAGCTGCTGATGTACTGTACTAATGCCGGGCTCCCCCCGTCATTTTCACGCAAATCGAATATAACTGCATCGGTATGCTCCAGAAAACGCATCACTCCGGCTGCTTTTTTTCCGGCAATTTCCACCGGGGCAAATTCACTAAGTTGAAGGTACCCTATATTCCCCTGAAGTATCTCCAGCTTCTGAAAACCCATATTCTTCCTCTCATCGTAAACTCTTTGCTGATATTCCGCTGTCAATGGGTCTACTTGCTCCATCCGGGAATAGTCGGGCTTCCTCACCCGTACCCTCAAATGCTTATCTTTGCTTATTTTCTGGAGATCTTCCGTAAGCCGATTAGCAAAATCCAGATAATCTTCATAATCTTCGTAACTGCCTTTCTGCAAGTGTTCCAGGATATAATTGCTGCACTTAATTCCAACATCTTCAAATACATAATTTTCTAGCAACAATTCACTTATTTTTTGAATTACCGAATCTCTGTCTGCAATAGTAAGAGGCGGTAAATCCCTATATTGGTCATCGATCTGAGCAAGTAGATGGATTGAGCAAAGCAAAAAAGTAAGAAAATAGAATTGAACTTTGAATCGTTTATTCAGAAAGTGAGATCCAAAAATAAAATTGTACATTAATCTTACCTTATCAATTTATATAGAATACAAAATTGACAATTTGATGTTCCGGATGTTCCCTAATCAATTTAAGTTGAAATCGCTCGATACACAAAAAAAGTTTGCTTGTTTCGTTTGATTTACCTATTGAATACCTTGAAAATTTGGCGTATACTTTACCAAGTCTTTTACCTCTTAATATATCCAAATAAAATCAGAGGAATTCTATTATGGACGCTGATAAAAAGAAAACCGTGTTGCGGATGATTCCCTATGGATTATATATATTAACATCCGAAGCAAAGGATGGAAAAGTGGCTGCAGCCTGCATTAATTGGGTTACCCAGGCCTCTTTCAATCCACCGCTGTTGGTAGTGGGTGTAAAAACCGATTCACTCGCGCATGCCTTAATAAAAGAAACCGGCGTATTTGCGTTAAATGTATTGGGGAAAAATCAAGGCGAGGTCGCCTTTACATTTTTCAAATCACTTGAGAGAGATGGAATGAGCATTGGGGGATTATCATTTAAAAATAGCCAAACCGGTTCACCGGTATTTGATGATGTCCCCGCATACCTTGAGTGTAAACTTCTCGATTCGGTGGGAAAAGGCGATCATTCAGTATTTGTTGGAGAAGTTGTCAATGCCGAGGTTTCGCAGGAACCCGAAGGTCGGCCGGATGAAGCCACACTTTGGTTAAGGGATCTGGGTGATCGTATTTATTACGGAGGTTAACCTCAATCTCAGAGAATTTTGATTCACATATTTTAACTAAATTTTAAATTCTTCAGAAACTAATTCTACCTAACATTTGTATTGATTTACTCATGGCATTAACGAATCTAAAGGAAGAAAAAACCAGTCAGGATATGAATCCATAATTCAGGGCTGCAGAGATGAAATCAAAATATTTAGAAGATCCGTGGGAACATCCCGAATGGTATGATCTTCACGATCGTGCCTGGACTGCTGGATCCGACAGAGAGCCGGAACATTACCAGGAATTTGTCATTTCACTGCCTCCCTTAGATCGAGATGATCATTTGATTGATGTGGGAGCAGGAACGGGCAAGCTAGCCTTGCTAATCGCAAAGGGATATCCAAAATTAGGTAGAATTACCTTGCTCGATCCGAATGAGCAAAAGCTGGAACATGCCTTAGAAAAGTTTTCTAAAAAGTCGTATGAGATAAAGATCAACAAAAAAGTAGCAGTAATAGGAGAGGGCATGGATTTGCCCGAGGGTGATGCCACCATTGTTTCTGCAGGAAGCGTATTGATGCCTACGATGATCTACGGAGGAGGTAATTTGAGAAGAAAGCTAGAATGGCTGCGTGAATCCTTCAAAGATATTTTTTCAATGTTGAAGTCTGGTGGCTGGATTTTTGATCTTGAAACACTAGCTGCTCCCTGGGAAAAAGGAGGATTGGATGATCCGGTTCGTCGGTTACACCTGGTTGAATTTTTGCCGGAATTTCGTTATGCCGGTTTTCAGGATATTGAGTGTATGTACCGCTTCAGGGATAGGGTAATCATTCGAGCGCGAAAGCCGGAGTAAAATAAAAATCTGAATTTGTGGAAAAAAAATGAAAAGACTTGTATTAATCCGCCACGCAAAATCCAGTTGGAAAGATCCGGAGCTGGATGATTTTGATCGACCCTTGAATAAACGAGGACGCAAAGACGGCCCTAAAATGGGAAAACTTTTGGCAAAGAAAGGGGAAACCCCGGACCTAATTGTTTCATCACCTGCCAAGCGAGCTTTAAAAACTGCCCTGGCCATTGCAAAAGAAGTTGGTTATCCAAAAGAAAGGATTAAAGAAAATAAGAAAATTTATTTGGGTTCCGTGCCACAGTTGATGAATGTTATACATAATATTGACAATAATTTTAACCTTGTTTTTATATTTGGGCATAATCCCGGTTTTAATGATTTAAGTCATCATCTTGCAGAGCACGAATTAGAAAACATTCCCACTTGCGGAGTATTTTGTATTGATTTTGAAATTGATTCGTGGAAGAGGGTGTCTGAAGGAAGCGGAAAATTTGTCTATTTCGAATTTCCAAAGAAGCGTTAACTCAAAACGGGTAATTTGGATTTAACACCTTATCCAATCATGCAGGATTACTCCTGCACACTGGTTAAATCTAAGCCATCCCCCGCTTTGCAAAAATTTTTCCAATCGTAGTTATAATTAACCAAGTGATGGCAATTATAAAAATATTTCCCATTAACCACCCCGCAGAGGCCGGATATTGATCGTATGGAAATTGTATCCACGGCAATAACTCAAGCGCTGAAATGGTAATGGCAATTCCAGTGAACAAGGCAACTAGACCTTGCCAAATCTTTTTTCGCCATACTCCAAAAAAAGCGCTCCACACACCGACATATACAGCCAGACTAATTCCCAGTACTGCCAAAAACTGGCGGTAGGGAGCGTTCAACTCGAATTCTTTCGCAGAAGGCATGACGTTGTAAAACTGGTGAAATAAATTTGCTGTGAGAGCAACCATTGCAAATAAGAAAAGAATGTAAAAAATTCCAGAACCAATAATTAGTAATCCCTGTTTTGAAAGCATCATTATGATTTCCTCCAACCTTTGAGCTTGTTCGAAGACTTTTTTAAAAAAAGTTGTTTTGTGGTTGTCTTCTAATACGAACCGAGTAAATTCTTTCACATCGATTTCAAAAGCGGCTGCTAGGGAAAGCAGGGATTCAGGTGAACAAATTCCGTCACGCTCTACTCTTTGAACGGTTCGTAAACTCAGATTGGAGATTTCGGCCAGTTGAGCTTGCGACCAGGAATGCTCCATTCTCAACTGTCTGATATGCCGCGCAAGATTTTTTCTGGACATGCTTCAACCTCAAGCCCATCAGAATTAACACTGCGTTCTGAATTGTTTTACACAAAATAGTAAAAAGAGATTAGTCTTTTCAACAGCGAATATGCGTCAATATTACGACAGTTATGCGACAAATCAATTAAAATCCTGTGATTATACAATACAGGTGTGATGAAGAATTGGGACTTCTGCGTTGCGGAAGCTGTTTTTTACATTTTCGTGTTTGGAGTTGCATATTCCAAATTATTCTCATTCACTCAATATCATAATCGAGATTAGGTGATAACCAGCGTTCCATAGCTTTAATTTCCATTCCCTTGCGTCGGGCATAATCTGCCACCTGGTCTCTGCCAATTTTTCCCAATCCAAAATATTTTGAGTGCGGATGAGAGAAATATAGCCCGGATACCGATGCAGCCGGTAGCATGGCGTAATTTTCCGTGAGCGCGATTCCGGTATTTTCTGTGGCATTCAGTAGATCGAATAATATTGGTTTTTCGGTATGATCCGGACAGGCTGGGTATCCTGCTGCTGGACGAATACCCTGGTATTTTTCATCTATCAAGTCTTCATTGGTGAGGTTTTCTTCACGGCTATAACCCCAGTATTCTTTTCGGGTTAATTCATGCATCAGTTCTGCAAATGCCTCTGCCAGGCGATCCGCAAGGGCTTTGGTCATTATAGCATTATAATCATCATGCTCTTTTTCAAATCTTTCGACAAGATCAGTTGCGCCAATTCCGGCTGTAGCTGCGAATCCACCAATATAATCTTTAATACCGCTTTTTTTCGGTGCAATAAAATCAGCAAGGGCCAGATTTTCACGATCGCTGGATTTCTTCATTTGCTGTCTCAGGGTATGCAGAACGGTCCGCACTGTAGACCGGCTATCGTCTGTGTACACTTCAATGTCATCTCCAATTGTATTTGCCGGGAAAAACCCAATCACAGCATTTGCTTTCAATAGTTTTTTATCTACAATCTGGTCTAACAATTGTTGAGCGTCATCATAAAGCTTTTTAGCTTCCTTCCCAAATTTTTGATTCTCCAGAATCTTGGGAAATTTGCCTTTTAATTCCCAGGCGATGAAAAAGGGCGACCAATCGATTCGTTCGCGTATTTTCTCCAGAGGATAATCATTAAAAACTTTGATTCCATCAATAGAAGGTACCGTGGGGGCATAACTTTCATTCCAGTTTATTTTCAATCTTTGTTTTCTTGCTTCCTCAATCGAGAGCAATTTCCGGGTTCCATGCTTTTTGCTATGCTCTTCCCTTATCCGTTCGTATTCGGATTTTATTTCTGAAGAGAAATTTTGCGATACCTCCTCATTTAACAAATTCCTTACCACACCCACTGCCCGGCTTGCATCCAGCACATGAGAAGTTACACCGGAATAGAAAGGTTCGATTTTAACTGCAGTATGTACCCTGGAGGTGGTTGCGCCGCCAATTAATAGCGGTGTTCTAAATTTCCGCCGTTCCATTTCTTTTGCCACATGCATCATTTCATCCAGAGAGGGAGTTATTAAACCACTGAGACCGATGATGTCGACTTTTTCATCAATGGCAGTATTGAGTATCTTATCAGCAGGAACCATCACACCTAAATCTAGTACCTCATAATTGTTGCAGCCAAGAACCACACCGACGATGTTTTTGCCGATATCGTGAACATCACCTTTTACCGTTGCGAGGAGTACCTTTCCGGCATTGTCTCTCCCGGAATTTGCTTTCTCCTGTTCCAGAAATGGTATCAGATACGCAACCGCCTTTTTCATAACCCGGGCGCTTTTGACTACCTGCGGTAAAAACATTTTCCCTGACCCGAAAAGGTCTCCGACAACATTCATCCCATCCATCAGCGGTCCTTCAATAACATGCAAGGAGTTTCCGATCTTTTGACGCGCCTCCTCGGTATCTTGTTCGATAAACTCTACAATCCCTTTCACCAAAGCATGTTTTAATCGATCTTCAACACCCTCTTTTCGCCAGGCTGCGTCCTCTTTTTTCTCCTGCACCTGTCCTTCTACTGTTTTTGCGAAATCGACCAGACGTTCAGTTGCATCCGGTCTTCGATTCAGTAATACATCTTCAACTCTTTCCAGTAGCTCTTTATTTATCTCTTGATATACTGTGATTTGCCCGGCATTTACGATACCCATATCCATTCCGGCTTGGATGGCATGAAAAAGAAATGCTGAATGGATGGCCTCCCGAACCGCGTTATTGCCTCGAAACGAAAATGAAATGTTGCTTACACCTCCACTTACTAACGCGTGGGGCAGGGTATTTTTAATTTGTCTGGTTGCTTCAATAAAATCTACAGCGTAGTTATCATGTTCGTCCATTCCGGTAGCGACGGCAAATATGTTAGGATCGAAGATAATATCCTGTGGCATAAAACCGATTTCTTCGGTTAATATCTGATAGGCTCTGGTGCAAATTTCAACTTTTCGTTCTGCGGTATCTGCCTGACCCACTTCATCAAAAGCCATAACAATGACCGCAGCTCCATAACGTCGTGCAAGATTTGCATGATGCCTAAATTCCTCTTCACCTTCTTTCAGACTAATGGAGTTAACGATGCATTTCCCTTGTGCGCATTTTAATCCTGCTTCAATAACCTGCCATTTGGACGAATCGATCATTAACGGCAACCGGGCGATTTCTGGTTCCGAACCAATCAGATTTATAAATTTTGTCATAACCGCCTGTGAATCCAGCATGCCCTCGTCCATATTTATGTCCAGTATCTGAGCACCATTCTCCACTTGTTTCAAAGCGACGCCCAATGCTTCCTCATAATTCTCTTCCCGGATCAACCGGGCGAATCTGGCAGAACCGGTCACATTACATCTTTCACCAACATTGATAAAATTGGAATCCGGTCGCACAACGAGAGGCTCCAGTCCGCCAAATTGAGGGAGCAACTTTATTTTTGGCAATTTACGTGGCGATTTTGAGTGGACAATTTCACTGATTGCTTTTATGTGAGATGGTCCAGTACCGCAACACCCGCCAATGATATTAATGAATCCGCTATCAATAAAATCGGTCAGAATTTCGGACATCTCCGATGGAGTTTGATCATACTCGCCAAACTCATTCGGTAATCCGGCATTGGGATAACAACTTACATAGACGGGTGCCATCTGTGACAATTCTTCGATGAAAGGGCGCATTTCGGTGGCGCCCAAAGAGCAATTGATTCCGACACTAAGCAGGTCCGAATGTGAAACTGATATCCAGAATGCTTCCAGGGTTTGACCGGAGAGAGTCCGCCCGCTTGCATCGATGATCGTAACGGAAAGCATGATGGGAATTTTTTTGCCGGTTTCTTCAAAATACTTGTCAATAGCAAACAATACCGCCTTGCCATTTAGGGTGTCGAATACGGTTTCCACCAAAAGGAAGTCTGCGCCACCATCCACCAAACCAGCAATTTGAGGGGTATAGGCTTCAACGATCTGATCAAATGTTACGTTTCGGTATTCCGGTCGATTGACGTCGGGCGAAAGTGATGCCGTGCGATTAGCCGGTCCAAGCGCACCGGCCACGAATCGAGGCTTATTTTGATATTTCGTTGAGTAAGCTTCTGTCGCCTTTTTTGCAATTCTAGCTGATTCCAGATTCATCTGGTAAACCTGGTCCTGAATCTGATAGTCAATCTGTGATATACCGTTAGCGTTAAAAGTATTCGTTTCAATAATATCGGAGCCGGCCTCCAGATAAGCTTTGTGGATTTCTTCAATGACCTGTGGTTGGGTTATTGAGAGTAAATCATTGTTGCCCTTCAAATCAATCTGGTGATTCACAAAATTCTCACCCCGAAAATCCTTCTCAGATAATTTATAACTTTGGATCATCGTGCCCATCGCACCATCGAGCACAAGAATTCTTTTTTGCAAAACATCATGAATTGGGTGACCGGGGTAGAATCGTTGTTTCATCTTAAGGTATTCTCTTATTAGATTTGGTTTGACACAAATTTAATGAAAGTTTGATGGTTTAATAGAAAAAACTTCCTAACATGATAATAAGTTGCAATTCTGTTGTACATTTTGCTCTTACCAGGCGTCTGATAAAGAGGTATGCAGGTATAATTTCGGTGATAAAGCAAAAAAGTTGAGTGCCTTGAATAAGCGGGATAGATTATATTAACAACGAATTCGCAACTTTGAAATTACAGAGAATAAGCTATGAGCTGGATCCTGGGAGCTATCGGTAATTTTACGCGAGATGATGTGAATATCTTCCATTCTATTCATTCCAAGTCTCTGAAAAGACATCAAATCGATAAAATCTATATCGCTATGGGAGGCATTCCCGAAACATGTCACCACAATTTCTTTTCACCTTCTGCAAGTATGCCCCATGATGGCTGGATTGCCTGTGGAGTGGGTATTGACTACAAAGCCGATCAGTTTCAAATAATGAAATCTGCGGATTGGCATCGGGTTCTCAGCAACAAAAAATCCAATCTAAATCATCTGAATGGTCATTTTGTGGTTATTCTGTGGAATCAGAGCGAAGTCAGATGTTTTACAGACCAATTAGGATTCCGAAATCTATACATGACTAAACTCAAGGGTTACGCTGCATTTTCCACTCGTCTGGATTGGCTGGCAAAGCTTCGCGGTGACTGTGAAATTGATTTGAAAGCTTTTGGCAGTCGCTGGCTGCTGGTGAATCAACTTAACCAGGAGTGTATTCTCACGAATATTCAGAGAATAACACAGGGTGGTCAAGCAAGGCTGACGTCAGATTCCATTGAGACTGAAAATCGTCCTTGGGAGTGCCACTATTCGCGGAAGTTTCCGGATTTTTCCTACCGCGATCTGCTAGAAAGACTGTCCACATTTCCGATAGGCTCTCAAAAGGAATTGTCTCTGGCATTCTCCGGAGGGGTTGATTCAAGGGTTCTACTTTCCATTATCAAAACCCATCAAAGCCACGGTTGGAGTCTGCATACTTTTGGAACAAACAGCGATCCTGATGTACAAATTGCCGGATTGATCTCCAGAAAATTGGATAAAGAACATCTCGTTTTTGATATCAAATTTCCAGCCGTCGAAGAATCAATATCGCGATTGCGGGATTATATCGGCCAGACATATGTCAGATTACCTGCTTCCCAATTCCTCAAGTTTCAATTTTATTCCGACCTTTATGAACAGAATAGAATTGCTATCGACGGCGGTCAGGGAGAATTACACAGACGGGAATTCTTTAATCGGTTATTGTTTTATGGTAAGAAAGCTTTGTTAAAGAATGAATTTGAGAAAATTTATCCTCTTATATGTAGGCATCGGGCATCAATTTTTAGAGACGATATTCTTGAAAATATAAAAGAAAATGCCTTAGCGGATGTCAGGAATTTGAGTGAATCACTACCTGCAATACAAAAAATTGGCCTCGCACATTGGCTGGATTTGTTTATTATTCGTTATGGATTTCCAAATACTTCGAATCTGGAGCAAATCCGCTCTGATGCTGAACTGGTAAATTATACACCCTTTGCCCAACCCTCACTAATTGATAAAATGTTTGAATTGCCGATTTCCGTGCGAAACAACGGCAGAATTTTACGAAGAACATTAAAGGAGAATTTGCCAGAATTACAAAAATACCCCCGGGCCAAGAATGGTGTCATACTGCCGTTTTATTTTTCTGCGATTCCAACAAGATTGTGGATAAAAGTAAATCAGAAGATAGGACGATTCTATCAAGACAGTACGAATATAAAATTTTTAAACGGCATATCAGAATTTGTTCTCGATACACTTCATTCCTCCGCCGTGAAAACCTGCCCGTTTTATGATTACAATAAAATTCACGGAACGGTCAACGAATTTTACGATGGTAATGAACAGTTGGCAGATGAAGTAGATTGGTGGCTGGCTTTTGAGATTTGGCGACAATTGGTTTATGGAAAGTAATCGACAATCAATTTATTCATGTTTTTAGGATTTTTTTATTGCAGATATAATTTCTCACCTGAGCGGTTCGGTTAAAAAACACCGAGATTATGGGGTTATAAGGATTCGCTGTTTGATTTGCTGGAGAATCATTTACTGCTAAATCTCTCTGTAAATTGCTAATGTATCAGAAGCAATTTTATCCCACAAAAAATTGTTTTTGATGTGCTCTTTTAATTCAGCTGATTTTGGTTTGTTTAGGGCGGTTTCAATTCCTTTTCTGATGGATTCAACCGAATAAGGATCTACATACTCAGCCATGTCCTCAAAATATTCTTTGGTTCCGCCATAAGGTGTAATCACTATTTTTGCGCCAGACAAAGCTGCTTCAAGTCCTGCTCTACCTGGCGTTTCAAACTTTGATGGAAGTGCAAAAACATCGCATGCCGCGTATGCTGATGCAAGTAATGGGGACGAATGATCCAATCCATCAATAATCAAAATATTTTTATTCTTTTTTGATTCTGTGAGAATCTTTTCTGTCTCTCCGCCCGGTGTGATTCGGCCAATGATAACAGCCGGATGATCAATTTTGCTCAACGCTTTTACTAATGCGAGTACATTTTTCCTGTCCGGACCGATATGACCGACATTCAGGATAAAATTATCAATGCCGTATTTTTCCTTAAAAAGATTGGGGTTGCCATCTAAGAATTCTCTTGATACACCATTATGAATGATCCTGATTTTTTTCCGGGGAATACCCATCCCCTCTGAGATGAGATTGCCTTCTGCTTTTGTATTTGGAAGTACCAGTTCTGCCCATTGACAAATATCCTGAAACATTCCGTAATCCCACCACACGCCCCGTACTACTTTTCGTGTAACTTTGTCAAGCTTGCAGATTCTTCGTACCATGGCAGGCGAACGACGGGTGTAAAAAATAGGGTTGACAACAAATTTAATTTTTCGCTCCCACAAACTTCGTGCAAAATGGTAAACTCCCAGGTTTGCAGAAAAAAGGTGGAAGAGATCATAGTCAGATACTTTCTCAGCGGATTCCCACATATTGTATAATTCAACACTAACACCCAACTTTTCGAGGTGTTTTTTTGTTTGGAATAGTTTTACGTGAGGGCCACCTCTGATGAGCATCACGCTTTGATAACAGGCAAAACAAATTTTCATCGGCGCATTTTTCCAAAATAATTTTCAAAATCACTGATCATCATGCGCCAATTAAATTTTCGCAACCTTTTGGGATCGTAACCATTCTCGATTGCTTTCGGTATTGCCGGTAGTTCCATTTTGTGGTCATGCCGTATCAATTGAATTAGTTCCCTTTTACCGGATGGGTAATTAGCGAGTAACCAAATGGACGGATCGGTGTTTAATGTTCGAATATCCAGTTTTCCATTCAGAAAGTAGACTGTGTATTTGGCAAGGATCCTTTTTCTCCACCATTCCGCATATTCGCCCATGCTGAGATTTGGAATTTTCCGGGCCTTTGTTTCCTGAAAAAGTTTATCGAATATTTCAAAATGGTCGTGCACAGGGTGATGATAAAAAATGACAGGTTCTCCCAATAATTGTTTTTCAGACATCACACGAACGTAATACTGAAAAATTTCATCTTCAGTATGCTTGGCCACTTTTAAACGTCTTGAACTGATTGGATGAATGGGAATTTGAAGAATTTCAGAAAAATCCTTTCTTACAAGGGGGAAGAAAGGAAGATCATCATAAGAGAGGCCAAACTCTGATGAATAATTGAATCCCTTTGTTTGAAGCGCTTCGTTTAAAACGCTGTTCCATTCGCCATTTGGTGCGGCATAACCTTTAGGTTCAACTCCCGCTCTTTTTAAAATATTCAGGCCAGTCTCTATATCTTTTAAATTTTCTTTATAATCTTCGAAGATACGATGGGAATAACAATGGTAGGCGATTTCCTGTTTTTCCATTTTGGCATAATAATCTACCCATCCTCCTTGGCTTTTTGCCTCGATGAACCATGAAGCAGAAATATCATACTTACGACACATTTCGTAACATTCTTCAACCTGGCTTTGAGATGCAAAATCAGTGTCAATTCGGAAACAGAAAAGGCTAGTTAAACCGTCAGGCAGATTCCAGGTGTGAATGAGGGGAAGGCCGCGGATATGAAATAAATAGACTAGTGCCCGATAAATAGCATGGCGAATACCTCCTTTTGTCACTGCTGAGACCCTCTCCGATGGGAATCCTTTGTCACTTATGGATAAGAAATTTTTTCGTTTTACACGATATTCCGTTACTAAGTTTGTAAATCCCCCCGGAAAAACAATCAGATTTCCATTCTTGATTTTCTGCATGCTGCAGGTAAAATTTGCATCCTGGTTGGGAAGGAAGTTGGATTCCTGGTGTACCTGTGTTTTCAGATCCAAATCGAAAAGCTGCATGTACTTCAGAGGGGACGAATTTTCAGGAGTTACATATTTAATAAAAATGGATGATAAAGGGAGTTCAAAAACTTGATTTGCAACTCCGGCTTCGGTGAGTACGCAACCCCCGTCTTCAAGATATTTATTAAGGATCTTCTTGTTTTTTGAGTTTTGAATGGCGTTAACCACTATGACCGGATAATCATCCGGTTTTATTTCTTCATTAAACTTAATCTTTTGAAACTGTACTCCAATTTGATGAAGTATCTGAGTCCAGTGAGGAAGTATATCTGTAATGCCGATTTTTAATTCCAAATTAAACTCCGCTTCAAATAACGAATTTCAGATAATCCGATTCCGCACGCGAACGTCAGGAGCGGTAATGCAAACAAAGTGACAACGCATACTTTTAGAGGTATTGACACTATTATAAAATCGCTTAAAAGAAAAATAAATATTATGCCTAAGAGCGATGGAAGTAAAAGTGTTCTTGTCAGACTGAATGATATCATCTTTTTCAAATTTACTGCCATGATAATTAATGAAGTTATTATGTAAAAAACAATAGCAATTGCAGCACCAGTTGTTCCGAAGGATGTTCCTGTCAGAAGAAGAATTGACCCAAACACAAACATTCCCCCGATTAGCGATTTCGTATATATGTTTTCTTTTTCCATGCCAATTAACGTGAATGTGAGCACCGAATTTATCATAGTAAAGATGAAATATACCACTAATATCTGGAAGATTGTAGTTGCGGCCAAAAATTGTTCGCCAAAAATTGTCCTGATCAAAAAATCCGCACTGATAATGGCACAAAGTCCGATATAAAATGAAAATACCGAAACCAATTTCAGAACATTGTTAAATACCACGGATAACTGTTCCGGACTCTCGTAAAAACAGCGACTGACAACCGGATAAAAAATGGTTAAAAATATCCTGTCGAAGATAAGCAACAAAAGGATAATTTTAAATGCAGCACTGAATTCTCCCACTGCAGAATTGCTAACAATAATGGCAAGATAGATAGCCGGAAATTGCAGAACGATCTGAGAAATTAAATCCGCACCGCCCAAGGTATATGACTTGCAGATGAGTGACGTTAGTTCCCTCAATTTCCAGGAGAAAATCAGATGATTTTTTTTGTGAATGAAGATAACAAATAACAGACCCATATTTGCTGCTGCTCCCATTACCCAACTCCACGCAACATTGGCAGCATCTTGTTCTGTGTTTACAAAAATTAGAATGAAAATCAAATATAGGATTGTCGCAAGCAGACGCCCCCCGGCTATTACTCCCATTTGCTGTTTACCTTGGAAGTACCAGTCCAGAATCAGGGCGGTGGGGAAGAGGTAAATAAGATAAACAATGATTATTTCCTTTACTTCGGTACTTGAGACAAAAAGTACTACAATTGCGTTTGCCACAATAAAGACAAAGAGCGAAAGAATCATGCGGTTTACGAGGATGTGACCGGTAGTCTCGGCAATATTCCCCTGCTTGCCGGAAACGTTCCGTGTCCCTAAATAAGAGAGTCCGCTATTGCCAATGATGATTCCGTAGGCCAATACTGCCAATCCGATATGAATGACACCGAATTTATCCGTTCCTAAAATGCGGGCCAGGTAAATAGTTGCCAAAAATCCAAAGAATCTTGCAACGATTTCGCCGCTGAAGAGGAATAAAATGTTTTTAGAGTGAATCGTTAGTCGCATCAATGTTCATGATTATGTTTTTTAATGCTTCAATTCGCCGCTGAATTGGAAATTCATCGATTATTCGCTGTCGGGCCTTTAATCCATATGAGTAATCGGTCGACAAGGCCTTTTTTAATGTATCAACCAATTTTTCCAGATCACCAAATTCAACAATAAATCCTGTATCTCCAATCGCAGTAGGAATGCCATCAACATTAGTGCCAACAGGTATGCAAGCGCATGCCATTGCCTCGCAGAGGGTATTAGGAAGGCCTTCGGAACGGCTGGACTGGCAATAGACGGCGCTCTTTTGGTAATAGGATAATAGATCGTGCTGAGCAATTGTTGGGATTAATTGAACATTATGGGGCACCTTTACACCCAATTTTTCAATCAATGGTTCATCAACGCCAATTATCACAAATGGCGTATCTGGTAATTTGAATGCCGCTTTAATAAGAAAATCAAATCCTTTCTTTAAGAACCTTGTTTCTGAATCACAACCACCCACACTCAACACCATTTTTTCTTTCATTTCTCCAGGCTTCCAGAATGAGGTATCAAATCCAAAAGGCAAATATTCAATGTTGTTGCCATCATATTTGGCAAAATTCATTATTTTTTCCTTCATCGATGGAGCGACAACCAGTACCTTATTTGTGTTTCTCAAAGCGAATGTCAGTAATTTGGATTTCCAGGGGCTAAGCCAGATTCCATAATTAATCTCGGGTAATGCTTCCGCATCGACACCTGCCAGAACAATGATTGTCGGCTTTCTTAAAATTTTAGCATAGAATACCGCAACTGCACTATAAACTGAACCAAACCAACAAAAAATCACCTCACATTTAAATACGTTCCACAAAATAATGAAGATTGCTTTGAAGCCGCTCGTAACGACTGGTTTTACAGTGCTAAAGTCCTGAAATATTTTCAAATCAAGTTCGATAAATGTGGTGTGGAAAGGTGATAATAGAAAGACTTTTTTTCGGTTCATGCTGGTTGAATTTTTGGGTGGAAATTAATTTATATCAATCGTCTTCTTAAGATGATCGGCTAGGAGTAATCCCAATTTTTTATGTCCCTCTTCGCTTAGATGATGATCCGCATTCCAAAATAATGGCCTGGAGGTGGAAGCTTGTTTAATGAATTCTTCATAGGGATCAAGAAAAGGAATCTCATTCGTGATTAAAATTTCACTGATATTTATCCGGATTTTTTCATCCACTTCAGCGTTAGGTGATAAATCCAAAATTTCCTCAATTTTTTTAAAATTATCAAGATCGGAATTACGCTCCACCTGGTATTTGCTGGGAAGTATAATAAAATAAATTTGAACTCCATTTTTTTTCGCAGCTTTTTTTATCTGGGTAAGGACATATTTATGCAAATATACAGCCTTTTCAAAATCTTCGGGATTTTTGTTAAAGTAGTATTCCTGAGCTAAGCTCTGCCATAGCGCGTAGCGTTTAATTCTTTCCGCTTTAAAATAAGCGCTTGTGTTAAATTTTCTTACAATTCTAAAAATTAGACTATTCTCTGACAAGAAATTTATAACAGTTTGTTGGGCTGGATGAGGATTTAGTGTACCTTCCTCAAATTCCAAGTGAAACACTGACTTATCCAGAATTTCGATAAAATCATTACCAGTATAGAATGCGAATATGGCCACGTTCGGTTTTAAATAGAGCGACTGTTTAAATTGCAGATACTGTTGAAATAAATTTTGATGTCCAATGCCGGCATTAATAATCTCCACAAAGTCGGGCTCAGTTTTGTTTAGAGTTGATTCAGCTACATTGACAAATGAGTTTTCATTATTTACAACGCCATCGGTGTGTGAGTCACCGAACACCAGGATTCTATAATCACATTCCTTTTCCAAAAAAGTTGGTGAATTTTCCCTGAATCCCAAATTATTGGTCTTAAAGGTGATTTTCCCATTTGGTGATTCCTGCCATGAAACCGTGAATTCAGCATTTAATTTATGTAGGAATCCAAGTGTATCATTTTCAAGAAATAATTTTCTTTTTGTATCTTCAATTACGTATCTATAAATCTTTGCGCCCAAATAATCAAACACAACCGTGATTATTAAAATAAAAACCAGATATTTAAAATAATTTTGCCTTTTCACGTGAGTAAATTTCATTTTATTGATATTATTGAGCAGGAACAGATGTTGAATAGCATACAATATTAATTAATCAATTTACAGTAAACGCTACAATTATTAAAATCAACTTAATAATTTTTGCGGGTCAACAAAAAATTGAACGGCAAAATTGGTACACCGTTTACAGTGACGATGATTGGAAGTAAGTAGTTTATCCTGAGAACCTTCCGAAAAATGAGATGCTCGATTATTATTCCATCATATTTGATACTGTTGAAATAAATTCAACCTGTTATAAAATAGAGCATTAAACTGTATTTTGCCATCTTTCCGAAAAAACGCCCGAGGATTTTACGTTTATTGTTAAAACAAGCCAGGAGAAAAATGACGAACGTCAGAGCAATAAAGAATGTGATAAAGTCAAAAAAGATGATTCAACGCTACCTGAGTGAAGAATATCCTATTACTGAAAATTAGTCATACTAATTCAGACATTTACTTCATGTTTTGACATATTTTCAATTCGGTATGACTTTTTGTGAGTTGTTGATGAAAATATTGCAGATTTTTGATTTCTTTCGAGATATAAGTATTACTCTAATTAAACCGTTGAAAAACAACAAGTTAGAATAAAATTATAATTTTGGCATGGGCTTTGTTTATGAAATACATGAAGTTTAAAAGTTGAAATCTAAAAGGGTTTAAACAAATAAAAACTAAACATAATTTAGAAGGAGGAATTACCATGACACTCGTAAAGTGGAGACCCGTAAGAGATATCTTCAATCTTCAGGATGAAATAAACAGGATGATGGATCGATTTATCAGCCCGGAGTTATTGGAGAATTCCGAGGTTGTATATCCATCTCATTGGCATTTCAGCGTGGACATTGCAGAGAATAAAGATGATTTTCTCGTAACCGCAGAATTGCCTGGATTAAAAAAGGATGATATCAATATTTCCTTCAAAGAAGGAGCTTTGATTATCGAAGGTGAGAGAAAAGATGAGAAGGAAACAAAAGACATCCATTATCATCGCCTCGAAAGACGCCAGGGCAAATTCTACCGCTCCTTCAATCTCGGCTCGAAGGTGAAAGTTGATAAGATTGATGCCACCTACAAAGATGGTATATTAACCATAAAACTTCCAAAGGTTGAAGAAGTAAAACCCAAACAAATTGAAGTTAAAGTAAACTAATTCGGAGTTGGGTTAATTAAAAAAAGGCGGTGCCGAATAGTCGGCACCTCCTTTTTTATTTGGCACAAATTATACCACCGCAGGAGTCCCCTTGCAGGGGACTCCTGCGAATAGCAAGCTTAAGTGTCGGGCCAGGGCGCGGAGACTTCAACGATTAAGAAACCGTAGACCGACGTAATATTCACCGCAGTTTCCGACCACTCACAGCACCAACCTCTATCCTGTTTATGCGACCGCTGATAGTTCGCTTGGCCTTTAATTCGATGAACGAAGTACTTTGAGTATTTTGGGTATTACCCGGTACGACACGGCGCCGGCTGTTACTTCGTCCACGCTGCCTGAAAGCAGGATATCCCATCTCGGACAGTAGAACAGCCAACAGCCGGTGGAACCGGTGTGCCCGATTACCGACGGCATCGAATGTATCGGAGTAAATACTCGGGGTAGCCGGAAACGCATGATGCCCAGTCCGTACTCGACCGGCCAACCAGGTGACCGTAGCGCCGCACGATCAAGAGGCAAGCCGAATCGATTCCAGTTTTTTTGCATTGAGGCCAGAGTCTCCGGGTCCTGGAATATCTCGTTTCGCACAAATTTGCGCAGGAAAGTCAAGGTATCCGCGGCCGTGCTATAAATGCCTCTGACCGAGCGCATCAAGAGTGGAATGTGCAGCGGTCGTCCTTTGGCGCGGAGGATCATTGGTTCTGGCGTGGGGTCTAAGGGTTGGGAAAGGCCTGGGAAGTACGTGTGTCTTAGACCAAGAGGCCTGAAGAGCATCTGATCCTGAACTTGATGCAATGGCTGTCCGGTCAGCGATTCGATTATTCCGATGAGGAGCATGTAGTTGGTATCAGAGTAACGAACCTTCGAACGTTTCTCAGAAGGATGCTGGGGTGGAAAGTGGGGTTTCAACTGATCGCGGACAATGGCCGCCATATCCTCGATAGTGAGCGCCATATCGCCTTCATCGAGTACCTGATCGATTAGACTCTTGCCGCCTTTAGGATAGTCTTCCAACCAGTCCGCGAGACCAGATGTGTGCGAGAGCAGATGCCGGATTGTGATTCTATCTGAATAATCAACCCCGCCTATTTGATGCAGTCCTTTGGTGAGATAACTCGGCAGGTAGGTAGCGATAGAATCATCTAGGTTTACACGGCCACTTTCACTTAGCTTCATAACGAGAGTAGCGTTGAACAATTTGTCAATACTGGCGAGGAAGAAGGGCGTTTCTTCTCGCACCTGCGTCCTATCCGCATCCGTCTCTCCTGTGGCACCAATCCAGTGAAACGACTGATCACCACTTTCCAGAGCGATGATGGCTTGCTGTATTGGTGTGCGAGATGCTAGACCACGAAGCAATTTCTGCAGGCGATCAGTTGTCATGTCTGTATATTTGGACATGCAGCATTCTCCGGCGTCACTCCTCAGTGCGTTTAACATATTTGATATATTATTAGATTGCCATAATGCAATGTTTCTATTTTAAAATCTAATTTCACCACGCAGTGACTTTCAAGCCATGTTTCTTATTATTGCCTTCGGAGGAGTCTTCGCGATTTTTCGGGAGACTCTCATGGTGGAAAACTAGATCTTGTAATCTGCCAACCCCAATCCCGATTCAATATTATCTGCCAATCGGGCAATGAATCTTGCCATGGGGGCGCCGTCAATCACATCATGATCCATCAATACAGTCATATTCAGGTATTCCCGGATCTCAATCTTATCGTTTACAACGCCGGGTTTCTTTATGATGGAACTCACTCCAAATGAGATGGGATGGATGCTGGTATAAATAAACCACCCGTTTACTTTACCCATCATTCCGACAGAGGTGATGATAACACTCCCCATATTTTTGTTGGCAACCTTCGGATGGCTGAGAATATATTTCCAAACGATTCTTCTCAATATCCCCGGCAGAGCATAATATAAACTTGTGGCGAATTTATTCTTTCTCTGCCCCAACACGACATCATTTTTCGTTACCTCTTGATTTTTAGCGTTCTGAATTTCGTTATTTATCTCCGCCATATCCTTCTTGTTCGTTTGCCTCACAACATACGGAAGAGGAACTAGCTCCCCTTCATACTTACTTTCAACGGTAATGGATATATCAATATCATCAAAAATGGCGACTTTCTTTTTGCTCTTTAAATAGGCATGCGCAGTTTGAAATTCTTCCAGTGTTGCACTGATGGTTTTGATGAGCCATGCGGTGAAAGACAGCTTGTTGTTTGTGGCTGCTCTGTACCTTTTAATTAAGCTGCGGGCATTTGTGACATCCAATTCAAGAAGCGCTTTGATGTGATGTTTTTTCCGGCCAATTTCGAGTGCATCTAAGGTGGCAATTCGGGTTTTGGGAAACGAGACTTCTCTATATGGTTTCACTGTCTTTTTTCAGCCATCCTTTCATTCTCTTCCATATCGCATTGAGATTAAGACCAATTCCATAGAAATTGGGTTTTATATCAATAATATCTTCTTCAATTTTAGAATTCTCTTTTCTTACTTTATTTGATACAACCTCATTATGTTCATCGATCCTTATTTCTATTTCTTGGATTGAATCTTGTCTAATTTGAGAAATTTCAGTTTGGAATCCTCTTTTAAATGCATCTTTAGTATTCTTAGGAAGTGTGTGCGATGCAATACAATCATTAAATTTATTTTCGTGTTGATTCATTTGGGAATTAAAATAGGAATTAAATCGTAATAAAATAACGTCTTTATCCTTTTGGTTAATCTGCAAATGTGGATTTATTGATTCAAAAATTAAAGAAATAAATTCAAGCGAAAATTTAGATAATTGGGTAATAAGAAATTTACTTAATCTTGCTAGTAGGCTGCTTGAAGGTAGATTTTTTTCTAATAGAAGCTTTTCAATAAAATCATTCTGCTCCTTCGAGTGTTGAGATGATAATTTTCTGGAAAAAAGGGAAAGCTTTTTGTCTAATTTTGAAAAATTGTGTTCAGTTACTCTTTTCATAACGGAGTCGGTTTCATCCGAATGATAGACCGCCGGCCTATCAATATCAATATGCTGCCAATCTTGTTGTCTCCTCAACTAATAATAATTTACCGATTTATTCAAAGTCTGCAATAAATAAGTTATTTCATTCGTGGATTATTCACCTTTCTAAGTTTAACCGCTATACCAGCTTTAGCCGATTCTATTTATTCAGTATGTAATCCCATTGCACTTCTTTACCGTCAATTAATTCCCATTCAGGCGCAGTTCCTTTTTTATAAGACATGAAATCACAAAATGCATTTTTTTGATTGCCTCTCTGGGAAGACCGGATAAGGTCTTTCCATATTGCGATAATTCTTCTACTTTCATTTTATCTCCCTTCATTTCATTTTGGATTTAAAAAAAGGTATAGGCCACCTTCATCGAGATTCTTAAAATACCGCGTTGGCGATCGTTTTTATATAATCTGCAAATTTCAACTTATTAATGCTTTTCAATAATCATTTTCCATATAGAAGAGATTCCTTCAACATTAAGTTTTTCCATTTTACCATCAAACTGGGATTTTAGATTTTCGATCAATTCATCTGAGGCATAGAGTACATATATGTCCGAGTATTCTTTATGATTGATCCTGTTTTCAACACCATCAATACCAGGTGACGCCCGTAAAATATCAATATTCTGGGAGCTACATTCCCACATGACAACCATAAAATCAACCATACTCTTATTGTTATTAAAATCGGTAATGAGCAAGGGTTTATCGGATTTTGAAATAAAGTGTGCGTCTTCCATATATACATTCATCTGATTACCAATATGCCAATGTTTGGCCTTGGAAATGCTGCTAATCGAACTTACTCCAATGAGGATCACTGCTAAATAGAAAACTAAATAAAGTAATCTCCCTTCTTCTATTTTTTTATACAAGAGATTGGTAATAATAAGAATGACACCTGGCGCAATAAAAATCAGGTATCGCCACCACCAGGACATCATCGCGCCTCTCAGCATATCATTGAAGTAAAAAAATATCAATCCGGGAATAATGATTAACAATAGAAAACATCTGGTTTCTTTCCTGGTCTTGCTGAAAAGAAAAACAATCGACCAAACAATCATAATCAGAACAATCGTATTGAATATAAAAGCGCTGCCTGCTTCGGGTGGGATGTTAAATGATTTTTGATCGAATGCGGTAACATAATCCATTTTGAATGAAAAAATACTAATCAGGTAAAGGCATTGACCCAAAAACGGTAACCAAAAAGCGACATTAAACTTGATGTTCGACTGCCAAGACAAAACAGAAATGATTTCATCGAGTCTAAAGAAGAGAGACAGGGCCCAGGGCAAATATGCTAAAAAAACAATCAACATGCTGATGCCATATCTTTGGAGGAGATCTGTTCGGGTTATCCCCACAAACACGAGATGACCAAAAATAATAATGATGGAAATGGGTGAAGCATATAGTGATAGAGAGGCTATTAAGGCATAAGCTGACCACCATTTAATATTGTTGTAATGGATTACTTGCAAGAGTAAATAATGCAACACGACTAAGATGAAGGACCAAAGGATATAATATCTTGCTTCCTGAGCAAATAGATGAATAAAAGGTGAAACAGCATACAGGCTGATGGTTATCCAAGCCGCAAGACTTGAATCAAAGAGTCTCCTGGTAAGCAGAAACAAAAAAGGCAATGTGATAATAAAGATAAACACACTGAACAATCTGAAGTGAATTGGATTGTCACCCACTATCCGATACCAGATCATTAGGAATGGATAGTGCAATGGATTGAGCTGCGATGAAGCAAATAATCCCTTTAACTGTGTAACTATTTTATAATGCTGTTTATTCAGCTGGTACAAGTCATAATAAAAACTGACATTCTTAATTTCGTTTACTGGCATCAGTGTCGGATATTCATTATCCGGAATACCTGAGGTATGCTGAATAGTATAAACCTCATCAATCCACAGCAATTTGTAATCTAAGTGATAAAATTTCAAAGATATTCCTATCAAGGAAATAAGAATATATAGATAGGGGCGAATCAAAAATTGTCGGGTTATTTGCATGTTTTAATCTTTTAAAATTCTTATTTTAATAAATTACATATTGACAAGTCATTAGACATCTTCAATATTAAGTTTCTCATAGCTTTTTGTCCTCCGGCTGATAATAATTTAGGGATTTATTTAAAATCTGCAATGAATGAGTAATTTTACCGGCTTCCATTCACAATAAACAATCCGATACTCTTGAAAATTTTTTCTAAATTATTTTGTAGCTTAAAACTAAAAATTTTTTAAATTAGTGAACAAAAAGACAATAGTTTCAAAATGACCTTAGAACAGATTATTGACCACCTAAAGACCGAATCCACAATCTCCCAAAACATTACGCACTGGGAAGTAATTCCGGAACGGGAAGCAAAATATGTCGATTTCCCTAAAAACGTCGATCCCCGGCTTGTCCAGGCATTAGAAAATCGCGGCATTCGAAAACTCTATTCTCATCAATGTGAGGCCTTTCATCACATAAGCGATGGGAAAAATGTTGTTCTGGTTACACCCACTGCTTCCGGTAAAACCTTGGGGTACAATATTCCGGTTTTAAATCATATTCTAAATAATTTTGAGGGGAGAGCATTATATCTTTTTCCCACAAAAGCGCTTTCACAGGATCAGTTTAATGAGTTGCACGGGCTAATCAGTGAATTAAAGTTAGAAATACGAACCTGTACTTTTGATGGGGATACGCCAGTATCCGCCCGTAAGGCAATCCGGCGTGCCGGCCATATTGTGATAACAAATCCCGATATGCTGCACCAGGGCATCCTTCCACATCATACCATATGGCTAAAACTGTTCGAAAATTTGAAATATGTGGTTATTGATGAGATTCATCATTATCGGGGGGTGTTCGGAAGCCATCTGGCAAACCTGATCCGTCGTCTCAAGAGAATAGCCAATTTTTATCACAGCGATCCTCAATTCATTTGCTGTTCCGCAACCATTGCCAATCCGAAAGAATTAGCCGAGAGAATTATTGGGGAAGAATGTATTTTGGTTGACAATAATGGAGCGCCATCCGGTAAAAAACACTTTCTGATGTATAATCCCCCGATGATAAATCAGGAATTGGGTATCAGGCGTTCGGTTGTTACAGAAATAAACAAACTATCCCGATTATTTCTGCAAGCCCGGGTACAGTCGATTGTATTCGCCCGCAGCCGGGTGAGGGTGGAAATTTTGACCAGATATTTGAAGGAACAGGCGCACAATCTGAAAATCGGTGAGAAGAGGGTAAGAGGATATCGTGGAGGCTATTTGCCACTGGAGAGGCGAGAAATCGAGCAAGGATTGAAGTCGGGGGAAATTTTGGGTGTGGTGAGTACAAATGCCCTGGAATTAGGTATTGATATCGGTCAATTAGATGTATCGATTCTCGCTGGTTTCCCCGGAACCATAGCCAGTACCTGGCAGCAGGCAGGCCGAGCCGGTCGACGAAGCAACACCTCACTGGCAATTTTTGTCGCAAGTAGCTCTCCAATCGATCAATTTATCATGGAACACCCGGAATATTTCTTCCAGAAATCTCCTGAGAATGGCATCATAGATCCGGATAATCTTTTAATTCTCATGAGCCATCTTAAATGTGCTTCATTCGAAATACCATTTGAAGAAAAGGAAATCTTTAGTTCTGTCGCCTCGACTGAGATTCTCGATTATCTTGCAGAGAAAAATGTGCTTCGAAAAACAGATGGAAGGTATCACTGGATGAGCGAGATTTATCCGGCAGAGGAAGTAAATCTACGAAGTGCTTCACCGGACAATGTGGTGATTATCGATACCACGACCCAGGAGAAGGTGATTGGCGAGGTCGATTTATTTGCCGCTCCAATGCTGGTTCACAAAGAAGCGATTTATATGCACGATGCACTCCAGTACCATGTGGACAATCTTGATTGGGAGCGAAAAAAAGCCTATGTCCGCAGGGTTGATGTAGATTATTTTACCGACGCCATCACCAAAACCGATATCAAAGTGCTAAATGTTGATGAAGAAAAACTGTACGGTGAGATAACCCTCAACTATGGCGAAATAAATGTCAACAGCGTGACCACCGGATATAAGAAAATTAAGTTGTTCACTCATGAAAACGTTGGTGCCGGACGTGTTCATCTACCGGAAATTGAAATGGCTACTGCTTCTGCATGGTTGTCTTTTGATGAAAATGTCAGGTTAAAACTGGAAATGAGTGAAACTGAATTGAGTGGTGCCTTAACTGCAATTGCCAATGTTCTGCGAAATATTGCCGCAATTTTTATCATGTGCGATCCATCAGATATTCGATCCGTAGCTCAATTGCGATCTCCGTTTTCACAGCTTCCCTCTATTTATCTTTATGATAACTACCCTGGAGGCGTTGGATTGAGCTTTAAAATATTTAACGATCCTGTACCTGCTCTCGAGTCTGCTAATCAACTGATAATTAGCTGTCCCTGCGGGGCGGGTTGCCCATCTTGTGTGGGGCCAATGCTCGAGGTAGAGGAAAAAACAAAAAAGAATGCCATTAGATTTTTCAAATTTATTTTGAAGAATCTTGAGGAAAGCTGATATATTTTATTTACTTTCCTCAAAATCATTTTATGAGATAAAATGAGTATCAAAGAAAAACTTGCACGATTGGATACGGCTTCCAAACCTATTGAAATAAAGCCACACGAGGATCATTCCTGGATCGCCAATGTGGAATCTGAACTGCAGGTGAAAGTAATCCGTGAAAACAATTCCTTTTTCTTATTACGTGAAAAATATTTTCCCATCTTTAATGATGAGCACCTCCAAATCCTTTCGGGGGATTTTGAAATCGGGAGGTTCGCAAAGATTTGCGGGATTGATTCAAAGAATAAACTGGACTTCAAGAATGCAATTTTTATAGATCTTGAAACAACAGGTCTCGCGGGTGGTACAGGAACCTATGCCTTTTTGATTGGTTTGGGGCATCTCGAATTAAATAATATTGTGGTCAGACAATATCTTTTGCCGGATTTTAACCAGGAATGGCTGATGCTGAAGTACGTTGATCATGCCATCCAAAACTTTGAATATATGGCAACTTTTAATGGAAAATCCTTCGATATTCCGTTACTTACCAATCGATTTATATTAAATCGCATGGATACGTCTCTTGAAGACAAAGAACATTTGGATTTGCTACATGCCTGCCGGCGAATTTGGAAGCTGAGACTGCCTTCTTGTGATTTGCAATCATTGGAAAATTCAATTTTAGGACAAAACCGCGTCGGCGATATTCCCGGTGACATCATCCCGGCTCTCTACTTTGAGTTTATCCGAAAACGACAGGCTCATATACTTTTTGATGTGCTGGAACATAATTTCTACGATATTGTCAATTTGATATTGCTATCGCTGGAATTGAGCGAAATTAGTGAAGATCCTGTCAACCACTTAAATCACCCCGAGGATCTATTTTGCCTGGCAAATTTTTTTCATAATAACAATCATTTTGATGAAAGCATTCCTTTGTTGGAAAGAGTTTTTTTACTTCCAAAGAATATTAACCATGATCTGGAGTTAAGGGCATTCTTCTTATTGGGAATGGCACACAAAAAAATGGGAAATACTGAAGCATCCAAACGCTATCTGTGGGAGCTTCTCGACCGGCAGCATTTCCATCCCAATGTTGTTGAGGAGCTATCAAAATTTTACGAACATCAGGATAAAGATTTTTCAACGGCTAAGGAGATTGTTGAAAAGGGTTTGCAATATTTAACAACGATTCAACAATTAGATTCGAATAATGTCATTCTCAAATTTATCCCACGACTCAGGCACAGAGAAAAAAGACTGCTGAAAAAAATGGCCGCCAGTCAAACATCCGAGCGTCATATTAGAGATGAAGTATCGGACGAAAAACCACACCTGATTAAATAAATCGAGCATGGCTTATGGAGAGAATAAATGAGTAAAAAACGTATCGGAATCCTTACAGGCGGTGGAGATTGTCCGGGCCTAAACGCTGTTATTAGAGGAGTGGCAAAGGCTGCGACTAATCTTCATGAGTATGAAGTTATAGGATTTCAGGATGGATTCGAGGGCTTAATTGAGGGACGATTTACAATTCTTTCGTATGAAATGGTTTCAGGGATTTTGACACAGGGGGGCACCATTCTGGGAACAAGTAATACTGCTAATCCGTTCGCACATGTTGAATCCTTAAAAGGCAAAACCGAAAAAGTGGATGTATCCGACCAATGCATGGATTTATATAAAGATCTGGGATTAGAAGCTCTGATCTGTGTTGGTGGGGATGGTACTATGTCAATCGCCGGGGGATTGGCTGCCAAAGGTGCGAAAATAGTTGGTGTCCCTAAGACAATTGACAAGGACTTGATGGAAACCGATATCACTTTTGGTTTTGATTCAGCCCGCTTTGTTGCCACCACTGCCATTGATCAGTTGCACACCACTGCACAATCGCACCACAGGGTAATGCTGGTTGAGGTGATGGGACGTAACGCTGGATGGCTGGCATTGGAGTCCGGAATTGCCGGTGGGGGCGATGTAATTTTGCTGCCTGAGATTCCCTTTGATATTAAGGAAGTAAATACCTTTATCCGTAAACGATCCCGCTTTGGAAAGCGGTTTAGTATCGTTGTGGTATCAGAGGGCACCCGGCCTCTGGATGGAGAGCAGGTTTATCAAAGGATTGTCAAGGATAGTCCTGAACCGCTGCGTTTGGGGGGAATTAGCCACCACATCGCCAACCAGATTGAGGAAGACACTGGTATCGAATGTCGTGTGACCATTTTGGGTCATTTGCAAAGGGGTGGTACGCCTACTCCATTTGATCGCTTAATAGCCACTCAATTTGCGGTGAAGGCGGTAGAAATGGTTGCTGATAAAAAATTCAACCACATGGTTGCCATGCAGGGGAATAAACTGGTTGCGGTTCACATCGAAAAAGTGATGAACCGGCAGAGAACAGTTCCACTCGAATCTCCTCTTATTAAGACGGCTAAGGCGGTTGGGACAAATTTCGGGACAGCAAATTAGTATAAAAATGAAAAATTTCTTATTTCTACTTCATTTATCTAAAAGGCAACCTGTGCATTGATTAACAATTGATGATATTTAAACGTACTGTTATCGGTATCAATTGTGTAATTAAATTGCAGTTCGGTAGCCTGTGTGGGCCAAATATTCAAACCCAATAATAACCAGTTGGAGATTTCATTATTGCTATCGGTCTTAAAGCTATCCAACCGTCCAAGGAGTTGAATTTTAGTAGTGAGCATATAACCGGCTGTTAGATGATAGCCACTTGGTTTCAAGGAGCCAACTGTATCATCACTAGCCAACACTGTAAACATACCATCAAGATCAGCCGAAATGTATTCTGCTGCCACTAGGATCTTATTGAGAGTCAACCGGATGTCACCGCCGAAAATCGTTCTTTTACCATTGAAAAATAAAGCGTCAAAAACAAACGGATTTAGTAATGCGCTAATTCGGGCAAAATCGTCACGACTATATGCGGCGTTAATACCAATCTCCAATTGATCAGCTGAATTTTCCTTGTTTTTGAATGGGTGAGCGGCAATCCTTCCGGAATAGAGAAAATTGTTATTATCGTTACTGTTGGTTCCGAAGCCGTTTCCATTGAAAACTCCTAAACCATACCAGATAGGGAAATTCTCGGATATCCATCCTCTTGCCTGAATACCAATTTGTCTTGCCGGAACTAATACTGTTACTACTCTAGATCGGTTTACAAAATCAATGGATTCTGCAGGAGTGAGAAATTCCTTGCTAAAGGGTGATTTGAATAATCCGGCATCAACAATTAGCCCTTTTGAGAATCTATAATAGGCTTTTGCGTCCAGCACCGAGACCGCATTTATAAAATTGGCCATAACAAAATATCCAAAATTATTGTCTAATTCCCCATACACTCTGAATCGGAAATTTGAAATATTGAAACCGCTGTATCCCGGAAAACTTCTTTCAATTTGAAGATCTGCTACGGTTTGCAGCACTACTCCAACGCTCAGATACTCTTTCTGAAAGGTTTCCCGAAGATGTGTTATCAGGGGCTCACTTTCTGCTTCGGCAAAGAGCGAGTGATTTGCAGTGGTCAATAAAAACAAAGCTAATAACAGCATGAAGAACCGTTTCATTTGAAATACCTCCGGATGGTGGTTTTATGGATTAAGGAATTATTGATCACTTTTTGAGTTCATTTATAAAACCATTGAAAAAATGATCACAGGCGATTGATTGGGAAAAAATGTATTCAAAAATTGAGTAAATATTTTACAGACAAAATCATCCCAGAAGGGAATTTATGAATATGCTTGTAATTATACAATTGGCTTGTTTTTTGCCTTAAGTATGAATTTGTCCGACGAAATCACGGAGGAAATTATAAAAAAGATCGGTTTTATTTTTCTTATACTGTGGGTCATCGTTTTTTCAAATTACAATCCGCTTGAAGCAGCCACTTACAAGTTGGGTATTACCGGTGGGTATCTTAGCGGAGCAGGTTGGCAGCTACACGGAGAAGCTCTGAACTTAGCTGCCGGGTTTCCTTTTTCTGCCAGGATAAGTGTCGGAAGCAGTTATTCGGATCCCGGGAATTCTGCTGCAGCAAGGCGTATATTTATTAATAATGCCACGAATGGTATCCCCGAAAAAAGTGGGAAATTATCGCATTTCCGGTTCGACCTGAATTACCCACTGAATTGGAAACTTGTACCGGCACTGAATCTGACTTTTGGTCCCAGATATGCTTCATTTAGGGGTAATTTTAAGTATGTTGGCGGGAATGAAGACTTTGATGTGACCAGCAGTCAGTGGGGACTGGGACTGGGAGTTGCAGCCGCATTTTCTATTACACGAACGCTAGATCTGATGATAATCTCGGGATTGGATTATTATTTTCAGTCCCGGTTGAAAGGACACGATACCGCTTATTCTCCGGACGGTCAGGATGTAAATCCCCGTGAGGATTATACATTTTCGGATGCGGATAATGCAATTAATCAGCCGGGATTTGAGCCGTATATAATGTTCGGGATAGCTTATAGGTTTTAGTGACGTTTGCTTCTGAATTGATGGAATTCTTATCGGATTTGCTTATTTGAGGATCCGAAAAATTGATTTTGTTTTATCAGTTTGATGAGGAAGATGCGACTGATGCAGCGAGAACTACGGTTGTGACGGCTGCGGTTATCTCGTTAACAACTGCGGAAACAGCTTCTCCAATACGTTCTTTATCAACAATCTCCTTGATTCTCTTTTTGGCAATTTTCCGTTCGTCCTTCTTGAAGACTTCATTGATTAAGCCACATGCCTTGATCAGGCTAAGCAATGCAGTATCCTGTTCGGTGGGCGTATCATGCTGAAGAACCACTTGATGTATGCGAGTTCTGATTTCTTGTTCCGGAGCAGCGTTCGACATAGGGTAGTGCCGAACCGGGATAATCCACAAGAACTGATCTTCCTGTTTTCTTAATATTTCCCTGGCAATAAGTCTTTCAGTAATTTCCTTTTTCAATCCTTTCAATTTTCTCTCGAGTCTATACACCCAATGTTTTACGTCGCGTGCTCTTTTTGATACTTTTATTAGTGAAAATGCTCTATTCAGCAGTGGATCTTCGAGAGGAGCTTCATTTAGAACCTCCACTTTTTTATTATTGAGTGTGATTCTATTTTGAAATACCAGTTCGAGAATGACTGATCCGGCCAAACCATAAGGAAGTGCTGTGGAGGCAGAAAATATGACCGTACCTTTTTTGTCTTTAAGTGCCAGCAACATTAACTTTTCTGGTAGTGAGAGCATTTGTGTTCCTTTTTGTTCGTAAAATAAATTATATGCCTGCTCTAATCAACAAGATTTGAGAAAATGAGTGGATCTTCTCTTATGTTTTTGGTATATGTAATCGCGAAATGCCAGCTGAAAGAATCATACTGATTTTCTGGAGGGAACAAATAATGAAAAAACCATTTCGACATGGTTAGCTCCCCGGCTACCTACCGTATGAATAGCATTTTGCGACTTTGACTGTAACTCTCACCTTGCAAGCGATAAACATATACACCGCTCGAGGCAATATTATCGTTCTCATCCCGTCCGTCCCATTTATTAGTGTACTGACCGGGAGATTTAACGCCATCAAAAATATGGCGGACACGATTTCCCAATACATCAAAAACATCAATCCTTATTTTTTCTTTTTGGAAAACATCATATTGGATAATGGTTTCTGCATTAAAGGGGTTAGGATAATTCTGCTTTAATTGAAAAGGGATTGCCTTGCAGGATAGTCCATCGAAAGGGGAGTTATTACAAGTAGGAGAAATCCGGTAAATGTTGGCGTTGGTTTGACCAAATTCGTCAAATCCTCTCTCACCATACAAATCGCTAAAATGTAATCCATCCGGACCAAATGTCAATCCCACAATCGTGGACCTGCTGCTATCACTCACATTTCTCAAAAAGATATCTTCACCGGTTACCGTACCGTCATCGGCTAGAGAAAACATTTCAATTCGCTTACCTCTGGATGTTTGTCCGGGCCAGTATGTAGGTCCGGAAAGACCCACAAATAACCGTCCCTGTAAAGAATCCGGGAAGGCTCTAGTATAGCAAAATGCAATTGCGGTGGGAGCCACGGTAGGGTTCCACAACTTAATTGCCCCGTTAAGCATACTCACCGGCCAGCCCAAATTAGCACCCGCTTCAACCTTAGCAAGACGGTCATTTTCGCTTGGACCATTATCGCTGATATAAAGAGTTTGATCTCTAACCCTCCAGGCTCCTCCAAAGGGATTACGAACTCCTTTTTCATAAACATAACTGTCCGGATTCGGATTATCCTCAGGAATAGAGCCATCGAGATTCATACGCAAGATTTTGCCCCGCAAATCTTCGTCTTCCTGGGCTGTGTAAGCCAGAAATCCGTCGCCAATTTGTACATAGAGTTTCGCATCCGGTCCGATGGTGGCAGCCTGTATTTGGTGTGAAGCATAGGGACCGCTAACCAGTCCGGGGATATTATCCAAAATGATAGTTGCCTCAGCGGCTCTCAGTCCACCATCGTCGCTGTGCAAACGGACAACCCTGTTTTTCCTTAATCCGAATTCCTGATAATCCTCATCCTCGTAGGCCATGGTTACAAAGAGGTCACCACTTTCGGGATCGACCACTATACCGGTGAGTCCAATTTCGCCGGTTCCCGGAAATTCCCCACTGGGTGTGAAGTTTAAGAGACCATCCGCATAGGTCCGTGCTTCGCCATTTTGAAGAATGACCTTAACGCTGCCGTAGAGTTCGGTTATGTAATAGAGAGGTGAGTCGCTTTCATTTTTTGGATTGGGTACAAATGCGATATTCACCGCCAGGTTGAAACCGGTTGCGACACGCTCCAATTTGAAGCCTTCGACCAGTTCCCACTGGTTTGTTTGAGCGACTGCAGCGGGGGTAGTCAGGCATAATAAAATAAAAAGAACAACAGATTTGGTCTTTAATTTCAGGAGATAATTGGTCTTTATATTTTCTTCCAGTTTGGCCGGATGTATAACAAATTCTTTCTGGCACAAGGGATTGTTTGGAGGAGAAAAACTCGCATGCAGATAGGGCAGTTCAAACTGGCATTTTCGAGTCATCAAAATATTGAATAGGGAATGTAGCAGCATATAATAAATGCCCATGGTCTTTTTTCTTATAAAATTCACTATAATATCTAGTAATGCCTTTTATTTGGTAGATTCATTTTGAGACTCAGAATGAATTTACTTGTTCATATACTTGATATCTACATTTTTCCAAGATACATCTGAGTCAGAGAGAACAAGAGTCGAATCGAGGTCCAATCGCACAAACCTAATTCAGACTTGCATCTTCTGAGGCTGAATTTTTAGGGAAAAACGATTTTTCAGTCACTCACACACGAATTTAGGAGATTGAGTTTTACAATTGAATCCTTAGCTGCACGCCGTCACTTCCTTTTTGGAAATGCCAATTGTTGCTTTATCAATACTCAACGTTATCTGAGAGAACACCCTATTCCCCAATAAATTGCGGAAGCAGCAAAAATACGATTTCGTTCATCCCTAGGTTGAATATACTGTGTGAAACAACGGCAGGCCATACCGACCGGCTTTTCTGCACGATCCAACCGAACACCAGAGCCGTTATGAACATCGAAGGCAGCCAGATTGAAATTAGCGCAGGCTGAAATGGATTCAAGCCATAGTGGGCAAGGTGTACCAGGGCAAATGCGCTGGCCTGGATTGCCATCGCCGTCCGGCAGCCCCATCTCATTGAAAAGGCCGTCAGAATGAATCCTCTGTAAAGAAACTCTTCAGCAAGGGGACTGAAAATCATTGCTGGCAGGGTCACGATCCAAAACTGAGTAATTAGTGAGGCGCCAGCGGGAACCTGTTTAAGAGCCTCGTGCAAAGCCATTGCGTGTCGGGTAAACCAGTTTGAATTCGTTTCACCAAAAAATAGCCATCCCATGGCTGCACAAAAAGCCAGCAATACTATTGTCAGTACGGAACCGATGACGAACCACTGCCATGACTGCGGAGCCCTGAAGCCCATCTTACGGCGTGCCTGCCGGGCAGATAAAAGCCAGGGAAGCGGCCAGATGACAACCATCGATAGAGCTATGTATTGTGCGTTCCACATTCCTCCAAATCGAAGGATAGCATGAATGACGAAGATGCAAACGACAACTACCCGGGGGGCAGGAATCAGCCGATCTATCGCGGGGCGGAAGAGGCTGTCGGGTGATGCTTTTGATTGGAATTGTACTTCCATAGGAGAAGACGATGAGTATTTGGATTGCAAACGATATATCCAACCTGACTTAAGAGGCAACTCACCAAACCTTTCAAACAAAGCATATGATGAAATTCATACCATTATTTTTCAAACGCCAAAACCTCTGAGGGGGCGTAGGCCCTTACGTTAGTTTAAAACAATGGTTGAGCACCGGTTTTGAAAATTGATTTCCTTTGTTTGTCGCGATAACTGAATGAGCTATCCGAATTAGTCTATTGTTATTTAGTTGTTGCTCCGCCCATTTTGGTAAAAAAGCTGTCTATGGGTTCCCATAGTTCAATTTTGGTACCTTCTGGGTCCATAATATGAACAAATTTTCCGTATTCAAACTCTTCAATGTTGTCCACTATAGTTACGCCATTTTCCCTTAGTTTTTTTACCAACTTTTCAATATTCTGTACTCTATAATTTATCATAAACTCTTTCTCGGATGGGGCAAAGTAATCCGTTTCTTCCTCAAATGGACTCCATCTAAGATAATTTATTTCCTCTGGTTTATCAGCGTTTCTGAATTCAAAAGGAGAACCGTAATCATCTATCGCGAGCCCTAAGTTTTTGCCATACCACTCCCTTATTTCTTTAGGATTTTTCGATCGGAAGAAAATTCCACCTATGCCGGTAACTTTGGGTATTGTGTCGTTCATATTGGTCTCCTTTTGTTCAGGTTTGTGTGTTTTTTCATCTTCTCTAATTAAGGTGAAACCAAAACTTTTTTCCTTATCCATGTCTTCACCTTTAGCAGTAGCTTTGATGGTTTTATCTCCGTCAAAGGCGTATATGATTTGTTGAGGGAAGTCGTGTTCTTTATTTTCAAAAATATATTCATTATTTGTTGAAGCGACTAACGCAAATAGAGTAATAGTTTGCCCGTGAGGCAAGGCAACATAAACCCATTGATCTGCAAATTTTTCAATAAACAGGTTTTCTGTAATAACCTTTTGTCCGTTATTTATTTTGTAGCTTTGTCCCGAAATTCGATCATCCATTTTTTGCCATTCTTCATAACTTTCAGACTTTTTGGAATCCATTCGCCACTTTCCAATCAGCCATTCAAAATCTTCATCTTGGGAAAAAGTTATTGCTGGAATAAATACTACAAACATTGAAATTATTATTTTCGATGACATAACTATCCTCTAAGTTTAATATTACTTTAACGCATTAAATAGTGTTTTTACAATCCTGATGCAAATCCACCTGAGTCAAATATATTTTCACTTTTCCTGAACATCTACCCTCAGTAGGGCTGAAGTTGTTTAATCGGAATACAAATATCCAGGTCAAAATGGTTCCAATTGCAGACATTATCTTTATCTAAAAAAATTTCCAACACATGAAGATGTTCAGGTTCATACGAACTGTTAATTAACCAGTGGTTGTACAAATAATTTGTTGCAGTAGCGACTATTTTAAGATCTCCCGATATTCGAGTTATCGCATATTTGCATTTTGGCATTGTCATGACTGAAAAATCCTTGTCTTTTTCTATTTTTAATGAACCAGGAATAGTCAGGCAAACTTCATAGCGATATTTGGATTGCGGAGTTACCATTGGATCATCCAGAGACATACCAAATATGGTTTCAGAATCATATAAGTTTTTGTCCTTCGCCCATTTTACCATCTTATCAAATGCATTGAGCACTTTATTTTCTTGATACGAATCTGTCACTCTGATATAAGCAACCTTTCTTTGCGGAAACTCCTCTACAACAACTGGAAATTCCTTCTTTAATTGCTCATACATCATCGGAATAATATAGTCGTTAATTGGAAATAGTTCTTTGCGAATCTTGCTTTTTTCGATAATTCCTGTTTTTTTGTACTCTTTTGGAGATATTCCGAAATACTGCCTATAAGACCTTGAGAATGTTGATGAAGAGGAAAAGCCACAAGAGAGGGCAATTCCCGTAACAGATTTATTCGAGTATTTTAGAAGGCGAGAAGCTTTCTCTAAGCGCAGGCGATTTATAAAAGAGTTTACTGTTTCCCCAGTAATAGCCGTAAAGATTCTATGAAAATGATATGGAGAAAAACACGCAACCTGGGCGAGTTCATCTAAAGAGGGGGATTCGTCTAAATGATTATGAACGTAATCCGTAACTCTATTTATTCGATCTATGTATATCGCTTTCGAATCTTTCATTTTAAATACTCTAAGCATTCAGTCTAATAAGATATACCTTTCAGCATCCATTCTCAATTCATAGCATAATATCATTATTGTCTCCAAAAAATTTGTAAATCAAAAAGCGATTTGTTCTTTAGTAATCTATAACTGATGGCATTTCCCTTTTTTCAGTCGTTTTTTAATTTTTTGTAGCGATCCTTTAAACGAAATTGTTTTTAACAAGAATATATTTTATTTACCAAGCAGCATAACGAAACCGTGGAAAAAGTCAAATTAGCATACCACAGAAGATAGTATTTCAGTTAAAAATTATCAATAATTTAAGGGATGTTTTATCAATTTGTACTATTTTACCGGTGTGTTAAGAGACGGTTAGCACATACGCCAAGATATAACCATTCAACTATTCCCGGGTGACCATGATTCCTATCTCCCTGGAGAAACAGATTGTGGAAGGAACTCTGGGGCATATTATCCACTAAATGGTAGAGAAGATAATAAACAGAATTGTCTTCGAAAATCGTTATAAGAATGACGAGTAAGTTCTCCTGCCTACCATCTCCAAGTCCTGCTGAAAGTCATCTTGCTCGGCTATTCTCGCAGTCTGGTCAGCTATCGGAATATCGAGAAAACCTGCCGGGAACATAATAAATAGTGAAGCGGCCAGACAATAAGCATCGATAAGGGAATCAATCGTTGCAGAGCAGGGCGAAAGAGGTCTTCAGGTGATAATTTAAATTGGGAGTGTATTTCCATAAAATACAGTGAGTATTTAGATTGCCAACTCTTGGTTTAAGACACTGAAGGATCCGCTGTTGAAAGCGTGTAAATATTTATACAATACTGACGCTGTGTTCATAAAATGCAAATACAATCAATACCCTTTGGTAACCTTGAAACCGAGGTTTTGCGAAGGTCGCCTTTACGATCAAATCTCAGGGGCGACTGATCCTTGATGTGGTTCAACCGGATGGCGCGTCTTACTTTATTGCCACTAGTTGAATCGCTGGTGTTTACGCAACAGCAGCTGCGATGGTTACGCCGATCTTGAGTATTGTGATTCCATGCTTACCAAGGAAGTTGGCCACTACCTTCCATGTCTTTTTGTCCTTAGCTTTTGCCAGGTTGCCGCGGAAATCTTCGTCTGAAAACAAGTTGGCCAGAGCCATCACATGATCTCGCATTTCGTCAATGTCCTTCCACTTCCCCCATTCTATGATGATAAGTGAATCTCCCTTCGAGTATTCTAAAGGTGGCTTGTTCAATATTAGGAATATAGGGTGCAGTCCGTTGCGAAAGCCAAACTTGTCATATATTTGTACCTTGCCAACTCTCGTAGTGATTTCTGTGAAGTTCACATTCTGATCAAAGAGGATAGCATCAATCTCTTGGTGTTTGTTGCGGATTGCCTCCTCTCGCGGGGTACCAGCTCCGTGTTTGACGAAAAGGACCCACGCGGTGTATCTGGCGCCCTGAGGATTTTTGTTGAACACCTGTTGCAGATTCGCAGCCCACATCTGTCCCTTCTCCTTAATTACGATTAAACACTCGGCTTAAGCCAAAGACCGGCGGAATAGCCATGAAGATGCCTAACGGCATCAGGTTGAGCAGCGGCGGGCTATATTATAGAATTTACAAATGCCACAGCTGTAGCCGTCTGACTCGAACCGGTTGTTAGAATTGCCAGAAATTATCTTTATAATTAACCTGACTTTTCAACCTGTTTTTTCTTTACAGAGCTTATATACGATCTGAGGACAGAATTAATTTTAGTTTGATAACCTCTTCCAAAACGTTTGAACCAACTAACAATATCATCATCAAGACGAATGGATAAATGTATCTTTTTGCTTGGGAAAAACACCTCCGCATCGTTCCAAAAATCCTCATCACTCATAGCAATATCAGAATAATCAATATCATCGTCAGTAAGTTTTGCTAAACGCTTAAAATCAGTTTTGTTTGATGCGCTCATAATATATTTTCCTTTCAGATTTATTCGCTTTTCGAATGGAAATAGTTCTAATATTTTTACCTCTTTTAGTATAAGCTAAGATGACAATAATATTTTCTAATCTCCCCAAACCTATCCACCTTTTTTCATTATAATCCTTTCTATCATCTACCTTAGTAACTATCGGATTAGAGAATATTTTTGCTGAATCATTAAAATCAATACCATGCTTTTTGATATTACTAATATTTTTATTCTCATCCCATTCGAATATCATAATTTAATATACACAATTATATATACAAATCAAAACTGATTAAGTTCAATTATAAAGGCAATTCTAACGGCACGGCGGATAACCCGCCAGCCCCCGGAAGGGGATGGTCGGGTTCATTCGCATGTTATCGGGCGGCGCAATGTGCTACGACCTATAAACT
>Ga0209536_100000207_pt1 | contig 91698 bp, 84 predicted proteins | sample DeeMarSeWOR28_12_FD_187461 | JGI IMG/M metagenome (GOLD analysis project Ga0209536, IMG submission 187461) | Marine sediment microbial communities from White Oak River estuary, North Carolina - WOR-2-8_12 (SPAdes) (version 2) | ecosystem: Environmental > Aquatic > Marine > Intertidal zone >... | reverse complement strand
CGTTCCTCCATTCCGCCGAGCGCGTAGACCGGCAGGGGCAGCTCCGCCACCAGATCACGAAAGCGGTCCCAGCCCAGATATGGGGCGCCGGGATGAGATGCCGTTGCTAGCACCGGGCTGAGCGTCGCAAAATCCGCACCCATCTCGACGGCATCGGACAACTGCCGGCGATCGTGACAGGACACGCCGACGAGCGCACCGTCCGGAACCAGCCCGGCGATTTCTCGAGACAGGTATCTCGAGGGCAGATGTACGCCCTCGGCCCCGACGGCTGTGGCGATCCGGGCCGCTGCAGCCGGCTCCCCGTTGATCAGAAGCGAGGCACCGTACTGCCGACACAGGCCCGAGGCGCGTCTCGCCAGCATCCCGGTCATGGCAACACCGGCGTCCGGCACCCTCAGTTGAACAAGCCTGATTCCGGCCCGGAGGGCTGCCGCAAGACGCCTGTCGAATTCCTCGGGGGTTCCGAATGCGCCGGTGATGAGACAGCGCTCGGGTAATTGCAGGGCCACGGTGATCGGGCGGTCCGCGGGCAGCAGATCGTGGGCGATCAGCGCTGACGGCAAAACCCATTCGATGGCCTGGCATTCCAGTCCTCGAGGCTCGCCTCGCCACGTCCGCACCCGCCATACATCGAGGTCTACGCTCAGCTCCGGGTAATCATGGCGGTAACGGATGAGTGGCCGCGCGTGCTCCACCACCAGACCGAGTTCTTCGAGGATTTCGCGGCACAGGGCATCGAGGCGTGATTCGCCCGCCGCCCTTTTCCCCCCGGGGAACTCCCAGCTGCCGGCCAGAAGTTTTCCCGGGGGTCTTTGCGTGATCAGGATCCTGCCGCGTGCGTCCGCGAGAACGCCGGCGACAACATGGATGAGAGGCCGGGCCACCCGCATCGCTGCGGCCCGGACTCAGGCCAGCCGGCCGTGACAGCGCTTGTATTTCTTGCCCGATCCACAGGGGCAGGGCTCGTTTCGTCCGACTTTGCGCTCGTCCCGGACGAACGGCGTCTGCGGGTCGGAAACCGGCCCGGCGGCGGGAGCCGCCGCGGATTCCGACCCGGCAGCCACGGAGGCCGCTTCGGCGTGCTGGAATTTCATCCGTGTGGAAGCGCGCCGCTGGCGCTCGATGGCCTCCACTTCCTCCTCGGTCCGAATCTGCACCCGACTGAGAATGCTGATGGTGTCCCGCTTCACCCTGTCCAGCATCTCCGAGAACATCTGGAACGCCTCACGCTTGTATTCCTGCTTCGGATTCTTCTGGGCATAGCCACGCAGGTGGATTCCCTGGCGAAGATAGTCCATGGCCGCCAGATGTTCCTTCCACTGGCTGTCCAGCTGCTGGAGCATCACCGCCTTTTCGAAATGTCGCATGACCGGCGCGCCGATGGATTCGACTTTCTCCTCGTACCGCTGGGCGGCTTCGTCGATGACACGCTGCTTGATGCCCTGGGCGTCCAGGGTCTGGTCCTGCTCCAGCCACTGGCCGATCTGCAGCGGGGCAGCAAAATCACTCTCCAGGGTCTTGACGAGTCCCGTGATGTCCCACTGCTCCTCGACGCTCTCCGGCGGGATGTGTTCGTCCACGATACCGTCGAGCACTTCCTCCCGCAGCCCGACAATCCACTCCGCCACGTCCTCTGCTTCCATCAGATCCGTGCGCATCTCGTACACGACCTTGCGCTGATCGTTGGCCACGTCGTCGTATTCGAGCAGGGACTTTCTGATGTCGAAATTATGTGCCTCCACCTTGCGCTGGGCCCGCTCGATCTGGCGACTGAGAAGCCTGCTCTCGATCGCCTCGCCTTCCCGCATACCGACCCTGGACAAGAGAGCCTTGGTCTTCTCCGGCTCGCCGAAGATCCGCATCAGATTGTCTTCCAGTGACAGATAGAAACGGCTCGATCCCGGATCGCCCTGGCGACCCGAGCGACCACGCAACTGGTTGTCGATTCGACGGGATTCATGGCGCTCGGTGCCAATGATGTGAAGCCCGCCACTACCGACGACCTGCTGATGGCGCTCGCCCCAGGCGACCTTGGCCGAGTTACGCTGGGCCTCGTCCTCCTCCGGAATCTGCACCAGTTCCGCGTCCAGGCTCCCGCCCAGCACGATGTCCGTGCCGCGCCCGGCCATGTTGGTGGCGATGGTGATGGCACCGGGCCGACCGGCCTGGGCGACGATCTCGGCCTCCCGGGCGTGCTGTTTCGCGTTCAGGACTTCGTGCGGCAGCTTCTTCTTGCGCAGTACACCCGACAGGAGTTCGGAGGTCTCGATGGAGGTGGTGCCGACGAGTACCGGCTGGCCCCGCTGGTGGCAGTCCTCGATGTCTTCCAGGATCGCGTCGAACTTGTCTTTCTGGGCGAGGTAGACGAGGTCGGCCGCGTCGTTCCGGACCATCGGCATGTGGGTGGGGATGACCACCACCTCGAGTCCGTAGATCTGCTGGAACTCGTAGGCTTCCGTATCTGCCGTGCCGGTCATGCCGGCGAGCTTGCCGTACATGCGAAAGTAGTTCTGGAAAGTGATGGAGGCCAGCGTCTGGTTCTCCTGCCGTACCTGTACACCTTCCTTGGCCTCGATGGCCTGGTGCAGGCCGTCGGACCACCGTCGCCCTGGCATCGTTCGTCCCGTGAACTCGTCCACGATCACCACTTCGCCATCCTTGACCAGGTACTCCACGTCGCGACGGTAAAGCGCATGGGCGCGGAGCGCGGCGGAGAGATGCTGCATGAGACCGATGTTCTTTGCGTCGTAGAGGCTCTCTCCCGGCTGGATGAGCCCCGCTCCGGCCATCAGTTCCTCCACGGTGGCGTGACCTTCCTCTGTCAGGTATACCTGCTTCGATTTCTCGTCCGGCGTGTAATCGCCCGGCCCGTCAGGCTCCTTCTGCGGCTTGAGCCGTGGAACCAGCTTGTTCACCCGCAGATAAACATCGGTGCTGTCCTCCGACGGGCCCGAGATGATCAGCGGTGTACGCGCCTCGTCGATCAGGATGGAGTCCACTTCATCGACGATGGCGTAGGCCAGACCGCGCTGTACTCGATTCTCCAGGCTGAAGGCCAGGTTGTCCCGGAGATAGTCGAAACCAAATTCGTTGTTGGTACCGTAGGTAATGTCCGTCGCATAGGCCGCCCGCTTGGTTTCCGAGTCCTGTCCGGATCGGATGACGCCCACCGTGAGACCAAGTGCCTCGTACACGGGACGCATCCAGGCAGCGTCGCGGCCCGCAAGATAATCGTTGACGGTCACGATGTGGACACCGTCGCCCGGCAGCGCGTTCAGATAGGCGGCCAGAGTCGCCACCAGCGTCTTGCCCTCGCCCGTACGCATCTCAGCGATCTTGCCGTGATGCAGGGTCATACCGCCCAGGAGCTGCACATCGAAATGGCGCATTCCGAGCGTGCGCCGCGCCGCTTCCCGAACACAGGCGAAGGCTTCGATCAGGAGGTCGTCGAGAACTGTGCCGTCGGCGAGACGCTTGCGGAATTCATCTGTCTTGGCCGCCAGCTGACCGTCGTCGAGCACCTTGATCTGGTCCTCCAGAGCGCTGATCTTGCCAACTGAACGACCGTACTGTTTCAGCAGACGCTCGTTACGACTGCCGAAAATTCCTGTTAGGATAGACACTTACGCTCCTTGGGCCGAGAGCAGCAGACCGCTCTGCAGCGGATATGTCGTTGACGACGACGGCGCTCGGCCAGCAAAGCCGGCTATTTTACGACCATTGGGGGAACCACGGAACCTCGGACCGGCCGGTCCTTGAGAAGTTCAGCGCTGGACGTATTTGAGCGGATTGACCTTGCGGTCATTCTTGAGGACTTCGAAATGCACGTGCGGCCCGGTGGCTCGCCCCGATCGCCCCATGAGCGCGATCGTCTGCCCCTTCTTCACGGTGTCACCGACCTCGACCAGATTTGACTTGTTGTGGGCGTAACGGGTCACGAGTCCGTTGCCGTGGCTGATTTCGACCATCTGGCCGTAACCGTAACGCTTGCCGGACCAGGTCACGACGCCTGCGGCGACTGCCAGCACTTCGGAACCCTCGTTTCCGGCGAAATCGATGCCTCCGTGGAACGATTGTTTGCCCGAAAATGGATCGGCTCGTTTGCCGAAGTAGGAGGACAGCCACCCGGACGCCACCGGCCGGCCTTCCGGCCGCTGTTCCTCGCTGACCCATCTGCTTGTCAGCAGCTGCTCGAGAACCGTCAGCTGGCCGGACCGATCCTCGACCTGCAACGCCAGCTCGTCCAGCATCGCCGCGATTTCCGGCGACTCGGGTGACACTCCCGTATCTTCCGCATCCGGTCCGCCACGGCCGGGCGGTTCATCGAAATTGAACTCCCCGTCGTCCAGGTTAGCCATGGTGACCAGGCGTCTGCCCAGAGCATCGAGACGCAGTACGTGAGCGTTGAGCTGACCGATGCGTGCCGTCAGGGCATCGAGATTCTCCTCGGCCTGCCGTTCCGCAACTGCCATTTCCTGCTGCTGCGTACCGAGCCGCGCGCGAAGTTCCTTGACCTTGACCTTCGCAGCGCCGCCATGGCTCGCAGCCAGATAACCTGCGCCAAAGACGATCGCGAGCCCGGCGAGCAAAGCGGCTATCGGCGCGGGACGCAACAGGCCGATCTGCCGGGCGTCGCCACGCCGGCGGGAATAAATAATCAGATTCATGGTTTCGATCCCGCTTCGACCGTCGGCACGGGTATCTCCCGCACGCGGCCGGATTCCGATGCGATGACTGGTCGCGTTCGGATGCCCCAACGACCCCCCCGAAAACAAGGGAATTTCTTGATTCGCTCTCTGTTCATGCCTGGCGACCCCGCTATCGTAGGCTGGTGACCCTTAGATCGGAGGCTTTGCGTCGCCACCTTTCGGTGGTTTTGCCTTTTTCAGTCGGGCACAATATGCCCAATTTCCTGCCTCGACTCAAGGGCTTGGATTCCAAAAACAAGCCGATGTCTGGAGATAAACCGGTTCTTCTCAAGAACTTGCTCGCCGGGAGCGGCGGGCTCTCAGGTATTGTCGAGCGTGCCGCGGCCACGGATCGCCTGGCCCGGTGCGTCCAGTCCGCGCTTCCAAGGGAGGTCGCCGGCCATGTGGTCGGGACAAATGTGCGGGGCGACAGGCTCGTTGTCATCGTTGACGGAGCCGCCTGGGCGGCGCGGGTCCGTTTCGAGGCGGCCGCCATACGCCGTCTCCTCGCAGAACTCCAGGAGATAGAAATCAGCCGGGTATCCGTCCGAGTGAGACCGCCGCTCTAGGAATTCTCATGCCAGCGCCGGCGCTGCATAGGTAATCGGCATATCCGCCAAATCCGCGAATGTCACCTCCTCCCAGGCATCGGAGGTGGCCAGCAACTTCCTCAACAGAAGATTGTTCAGTCCATGCCCGGACTTGTAGCCGCTGAAGGCGCCTATGAGGCTGTGGCCCAGTAGATATAAATCGCCGATGGCGTCGAGAATCTTGTGCCGCACGAACTCGTTCTCATAGCGAAGACCGTCCTCGTTCAGGATACGGTAGTCGTCCATGACGATTGCATTGTCCAGGCTGCCGCCCATGATCAGATTCATGCCCCGAAGCGTTTCCAGGTCGCGCATAAAACCGAATGTCCGGGCGCGGGCAACTTCCTTCAGGAACGACGTGGATGAAAAATCCATCGAGGCCCGCCGGTGGTGCCGCTTGAAAATCGGGTGATCGAACTCGATTTCGAAATCGACCTTGAAGCCGTCGAAGGGACTGAAGCGAGCCCATTTGTCCCCCTCCCGAACCTCCACGGGACGCCGGATCCGAATAAAACGCTTGGGCGCGGACTGCTCCTCGATCCCGGCCGACTGGATCAGGAACACAAAGGGGGCAGCGCTCCCATCCATGATCGGCACCTCGGAACCGCTCAGGTCCACGCAGGCATTGTCGATACCCAGGCCGGCCAGCGCCGACATCAGGTGCTCCACCGTGGCCACCTTGACATCCGCCTGGACCAGGGTCGTACCGAGCATGGTCTCGCCGACCTTCCCCGCTTTTGCGTGAACGACTTCAACGGGATCCAGATCGGTGCGGCGGAATATGATTCCGGCATTCACGGGCGCCGGGCGCAGGGTCATAAAGACCTTCTCGCCGGTATGCAGCCCGACGCCGGTTGCCCGGATCGGGTTTCTCAATGTTCTCTGTCTGACCATGAGCACGGATCCGCCAAATTCCGCCAAACCGCCGCAAAAAACACCGATGCGGGCGGCTTCGGCGAGGCTGATCGTTGATTGTTCTTCGAATCAGCCGGCCGGACCTCTCTCCTCCCGCGTCGGATTCTCACCCATCGGGCCCGGCGACTCAATGTCGATCCCGGGCTCGAACAGGCGAGCCGCCAATCCTAACAAAAATTGCTGCAGTGCACCAAATCCTCAGTCCGCCTGTCGCCTCAGAAATGCCGGGATGTCGAGCAACTCTTCCTGGGCGCCGTGGGATGGGGAAAAATCGTCCCCGACCGCGCGCTTGCGGCGAACGGCAGGCTGATCCAGGGAATCCCAATCCGGCTTCTGGCTGGGACTGCGACGCACCACACGAACCTCCGGCTGCTGCCGGACGGCACCATGCCGGCCCAACCCTGTCGCCACGACGGTGACCCGCATCTTGCCGCTCATTTCGGGATCGATAACCGTTCCGACGACGACGGTCGCATCATCGCTTGCGAATTGCTTCACGACCTTGCCCACCGTATCGAACTCGCCGATGGCCAGGTCCATTCCGGCGGTCACGTTGACCAGCACGCCATTGGCCCCGGAAAGGTCGATGTCGTCCAGCAGTGGACTCGACACGGCAGCCTCGGCAGCTTCCGTCGCCCGGTCGTCACCAGATGCCTCGCCGGTACCCATCATGGCCATTCCCATCTCGGACATCACCGTCTTGACGTCCGCGAAATCCACGTTGATTAGACCCGGCCGGGTAATCAGCTCGGCGATTCCCTGGACCGCACCCTGCAGTACCTGGTTGGCCGCGCCAAACGCGTCCAGCAACGTCGTCTCGGGCCCGAGCACGGTCAGTAGCTTCTGATTGGGTATGGTGATCAGGGAGTCCACGTACTTGCTCAGATCCGCAATACCCTGCTCGGAAACAGCCAGTCGCTTCGGTCCCTCCATGTCAAAAGGCTTCGTGACTACGGCCACGGTCAGAATGCCAAGCTCCTTGGCCACCTGCGCGACCACCGGCGCCGCCCCGGTTCCCGTGCCCCCGCCCATGCCGGCTGTAATGAAGAGCATATCCGTGCCTTCGATAACCTCCTGGATGCGATCACGGTCCTCCATCGCTGCCTGCCGGCCAATCTCCGGATTGGCACCCGCGCCCAGGCCCTTGGTGATGTTGCAACCCATCTGCAGGGAGGTCTTCACAGATGTCTTTTTCAACGCCTGAGCGTCGGTGTTGGCGCAAATGAAGTCCACGCCCTCGATGCCCGACGCAAGCATATGGGAGACGGCATTACCGCCCCCGCCGCCCACGCCCAGGACTTTGATCACCGCATTCTGGCTGAATGAATCCATTAATTCGAACATGATGGTCTTCCCTCTCTCCTGGCTGTATCGGTTTCAGTTTGATCGTCAGAAGTTGCCCTGGAACCACGCTTTCATGCGGTCCAGAATTTCTCTAATTCCACCGGACATGGGCGTCTCCGTTGCCCCTCTGGCATGGTCCTCCCTGCCGTAAAGCAACAGGCCAACCCCGGTGGCATGAATCGGGTTGCGGACGACGTCCACAAGCCCGCTCACGTGCTGCGGGACGCCGAGTCGCACGGGGAGGTGGAATACCTCCTCCGCCAGCTCCACGGCCCCCTCCATCTTTGAGCTGCCGCCGGTAATGACTACGCCGGCAGCAACCAGCTCTTCGAAGCCACTGCGCGCCAGCTCGTCCCGGACGAGGCTGAATAGCTCCTCGTAGCGGGGTTCCACGATCTCGGCCAACGTCTGGCGCGCCAGACGGCGCGGCGGGCGGTCCCCGACGCTGGGCACCTCGATGGTCTCGTCCGGGTTGGCCAGCTGGGACAGCGCACAGGCGTAGCGGATCTTTATCTCCTCCGCGTATTGCGTAGGGGTGCGCATGGAAATGGCGATGTCGTTCGTCACCTGGTCACCGGCGATGGGTATCACGGAGGTGTGCCGTATGGCCCCGCCGCCGAACACCGCGATGTCCGTGGTGCCGCCGCCGATATCCACCAGGCAGACGCCGAGCTCTTTTTCATCCTCGGTCAGCACCGAGTAGCTCGAGGCCAGCTGCTCCAGGACGATGTCCTCCACCTGCAATCCGCACCGCTGTACGCACTTGACGATGTTCTGGGCCGCGGATTCGGCGCCGATGACCATATGCACCTTGGCCTCCAGCCTCACACCGGACATGCCGATGGGTTCGCGGATGCCGTCCTGCTGATCGATGAGGAACTCCTGGGGAAGGATGTGAATAATCTTCTGATCGGCGGGGATAGCCACGGCCCGGGCGGCGTCGATGACACGATCGACGTCGTCGGATTTCACTTCCTTGTCGCTGATTGCGACGATGCCGTGGGAGTTGAGGCTGCGGACATGACTGCCGGCGATACCGGTATAAACGCTGTTGATCTCGCAACCCGCCATCAGCTCGGCCTCTTCGACGGCTCGCTGTATCGAGGCGACTGTCGATTCGATGTTGACCACCACGCCCTTCTTCAGCCCGCGCGACGGATGGCTGCCGATGCCGATGACCTCGATCTCACCGTCGTCCCGCGCCTCGCCAACGATGGCGACTACCTTCGAGGTGCCGATATCGAGCCCCACGATCAGATTCTTTTCAGGTCGCCTAGACATCTTGGTTTTTTCCCGTCCCGTCGTTGTTAGCTGGGTCGACCGACCCTGACCACGCGATCGTAAAGCCCCGGCTGTAGCGCATATCCACGTAACCTGCGCCCTGGTCGCTGGCGGCAAGAATCGGTATCACTACGCTTAGAAACCTGCTGAACCGCTGCTCGACCGCCTGCCGTCCCAGCCGCACTTCGAGCCCGCTGCCGAGCGCCAGGCGCCAGGCGCCCCGATCGTCCAGGCTCACCCCGGTCAACAGCTGTCCGGTCTCCGCCAGTGGCCCGCGCATATTCAGGTAACGGCGTGCCACCTGGGCCTCGCTCCCCTCCGGTCCTGACAATGCCGGCAGCTCGGCGTATTCCCACCGGGTCTCGGGCAGAAACAATTCGCCGCGAACATTCAGCAAGCCGGAATCCCTCCACCGAGCGGCCGGAATCTGCTCGGTAATGAGTACCCGCAACTCACCGGGCCAGCGCCGCTGGACCTGCACCTCGTCTATCCAGGGCAGCTCCGCAACACGGCGCTTCAGGGATTCCAGGTCTGCCGACAGAAAGCCGACGCCCCGGAGATCGCCAAGGGCCGCTTCGACCCTGATCGGGGAGACCCGCTCGAATTCGCCGGACAGGGTCACTGCCCTTATCGGCCGATCCAGCACGGTGGCCAGCACCCACAACAATGCGCCGCCGAAGGCGGCAAGCATCGCCACGGAAACGATTCGGCGCAGCGTCGCCTCCGTCACCGGCATCGGCATCCGCGATTCACGGCTCTTCTGGCGTTTGCGGTTACGGGCCATGAACCACTCCCTTGTCAGCAAAGCTGGTCTCCAAGATTCGCCAGACCAGTTCGTCGAAGTCGATGCCCGCCTCTGCAGCTCCCATCGGCACCAGACTGTGGGAGGTCATACCGGGCACGGTGTTAACTTCCAGGAAACGGGGAACGCCGTCCTCCGCCATCAGGAAGTCCACCCGGCCCCATCCGGAGGCGCCGGTTGCGGCAAAGGCTTGCAGTGCGGCCTTACGACAGGATGTCTCCAGATCCCGATCGAGCCCGGACGGGCAGAAGTAGAGCGTTTCGTCCGAGAAGTATTTGGCTTCGTAGTCGTAAAAGACGCGGGGAGTCTCGATGCGGATAATCGGCAGAGCCTCTCCCTGAAGCACCGGCATCGAGAACTCGCGCCCCTCGAACCATTCCTCCACCAGGACGCATGCGTCGTACCGGCTCGCTTCCGACCAGGCCGGTACCAGTTCTTCGGCGCGGTCCACTTTGGTCATCCCGACGCTGGAGCCCTCGCCTGCCGGCTTAACAATCAGCGGCAACCCCAGGGTCTCCACGATTGCGGACGCCTCGGCAGCCGACCACATCACTCTGAACGCCGGTGTCGCCAGCCCGCAGCAGACGAACAGTTGCTTGCTACGAAGCTTGTCCATGCCGATTGCGGAACCCAGAACGCCGCTGCCGGTGTACGGAAGCTGGAGGACCTCCAGCAGCCCCTGGATGCACCCGTCCTCTCCCACCCGGCCGTGCAGGGCAATCCACACCCGGTCGTACTCCCCACCCATCAGCTCCGTGGGCAGACCGTCTTTGGGATCGATGTTCATTGCATTCACACCGCGTCGGTGTAGCGCGGCGAGCACCGCCTGGCCGGTCATTAAGGAGATCTCACGCTCGGCCGAGACCCCACCCATGAGCACCGCCACACGACCGAAATCCTTCGGGTCGGTAATGCGGATTCGGTCGCCCGAACTCATGCCGCCTCCCCGATGATGCGAACTTCCGTCTGGAGCCTGACGCCGTGGACTTGTTCAACCGTGTCGCGGACGAGTTCGATCAGTCGCTCGATGTCCAGCGCCGACGCGCCACCTGCGTTGATAATGAAATTGGCGTGTTTTTCCGAAACCACTGCGCCGCCGATTCGCCGCCCCTTGAGTCCGGCCGTCTCGATCAGTCGGGCCGCATAATCCCCTGGGGGGTTTCGGAAAACAGATCCGCAACTGGGCAGGCCAATTGGCTGGCTGGCCTTTCGCCGCGCCAGAAGGGCCTTGATATCGGCGGGACTGGCCGCACGGTCCTCCTCGAAGCGGAACGTCGCCGCGAGAAACCACTCCGTGCCCGGCCCACGAACGCTGCGGTAGCCGATTTCAAAATCCTCTTTCCCGCGACGGTGAAGGGCGCCGCTGCGATCCATCGTCTCGACGCAAACCACGTGGGGCCAGGTCTCCCCGCCGAAAGCGCCGGCATTCATCGCGAGGGCACCCCCGACCGTACCCGGAATGCCAGCGAAGAACTCCGCCGAACCCAGGCCCCAGCGAATGCACTGCCTTGCGAGCTTGGCGCACGGCACGCCCGCCTCGGCGCGTACGGCTCCATCGCCGCGACGCTCCAGCCCGGAAAGCACGCCGTGTGTACAGATGACCGTGCCCCTGACGCCAGCGTCGCGAACCAGCAGGTTGCTGCCCAGCCCGACCCAGAAAATGGGTTCTGCCTCTGGCAGCGAGGCGATGAATGCACCCAGGTCTTCGATGCTGGAAGGTGCGTAATAGCGATCCGCCGGACCGCCCACTCTCCACGAGGTGTGGCGCGCCATCGGCTCGTTTTCGCGAAGCTTTCCGCGGTTGTGCCCGGATCGGCTGCTGGCCATCACGAAGCGCCTCCGCCGATTCGGCCGGTGAGCAGGCGGGGAAGGCTTGCCGCGATCGAACCGATGCTGCCGGCTCCGCAGGTCACGAGCAGATCGCCCGCATGCAGCAATCCCGGAAGGACCTCCGGCAACGCCTCGACTTCCTCGACGAACACCGGTTCCACGTGCCCGCGCGAGCGTATGGCCCGAGCCAGGGCACGGCCGTCGGCCCCGACGATGGGCGCTTCACCCGCGGGATACACCTCGGTCAAAACGAGGGCGTCCACGTCGGCGAGCACGCTGGCGAAATCGTCGAGCAGGTCCCTCGTGCGGGTATACCGGTGGGGCTGAAAGGCCACGACGAGGCGACGATCGGGCCAGCTTGCCCTGAGCGCCTCGATAGTGGCAGCCAGTTCCCGCGGGTGGTGTCCATAGTCGTCCACTACAAGCACCGTGCCGCCGTCGGCATCCACCTCGCCCAGAAGCTGAACACGACGATCGATGCCCTGGAATTCCTCCAGGGCGCCAGTAATTGCTTTTTCATCCACGCCGAGTTCGGCGGCCACGGCCACCGCGGCAACGGCATTGAGGGCATTGTGCCGGCCGGGCAGATTCAGCCCCACGTCCAGGCCGGAGACTATGTCACCGGAGACATGAAAACGGCAGCGCCGGCCCGTCTGGACAAAGCCGCTGGCACGGACGTCGGCGTCTTCGGAGAATCCGTAGGTGAGCACCGGGCGAGACACTCGATCCAGGATGGAACGCACCCCGGCATCGTCAATACAGACCACTGCCAGTCCGTAGAAGGGCAGGTTGTGCAGAAATTCCACGAAAGCGTCCTGCAGGCGGCCGGTGTCGCCCCCGTAGGTCTCCATGTGGTCCACATCGATATTGGTCACCACCGCGATCATCGGCTGCAGATGCATGAACGAGGCATCGCTCTCGTCAGCCTCGGCCACCAGGTATCGACCGGCTCCAAGGCGCGCGTTGCTGTCCGCGCTGGCGAGCCGCCCACCGATGACGAACGTCGGATCCAGGCCGCCCTCTGCAAGCACGCTGGCCACCAGACTGGTGGTCGTCGTCTTACCGTGCGTACCGGCGACGGCGATTCCATAACGGAAACGCATCAGTTCGGCCAACATCTCGGCTCGCTTGACGACCGGCCGGCGGAGGGAATGCGCTCTGACGACTTCCGGGTTGTCCTCCGCGATGGCGCTGGAGACCACCACGACGTCAGCCTTGTCCACGAGCACGGGATCATGCCCCACGTGCACTTCGGCACCGAGCCCGCTGAGACGCCGCGTGGCACTGCTGCCCCGGAGATCCGAACCCTGTACCTCGTAACCCAGGTTGATCAGCACTTCGGCGATACCGGCCATGCCCACGCCGCCAATACCGACAAAGTGGATACGATGGATACGCCGCATCCGGTCAGTCACGGTCTGCCCTCCCGTCGCCCAGGCAGACGTCCACGATCCGGGCCAGCGCCTCGGGCCGCGCCGTTGACCGGGCGGCGACAGCCATCCTCCGCCGCATGTCCGGGTCGGCCAGGATGGGCCGCAACGTTTCCGCGAGACTGGCAGGCGTCAGATCCCGCTCCTGGAGGATCCGCGCCGCCCCTGCACTCACCAGGAATTCGGCATTTCGGGTCTGATGATCATCGACCGCCGCCGGGAAGGGCACGAGTATGGCGCCGAGACCGGCGGCCGCCAGCTCCGTCACTGTCAGCGCCCCGGACCGGCAGATCGCCACATCCGCCCAGCCGTAGGCGCCGGCCATGTCGTCGATAAAAGGCCTGATATGAGCGACGATACCGGCCGCCCGGTAGGCGTCCCTGGCCGTTTCGAGCGTGCGTTCGCCGGTCTGGTGGACGATCTCCGGCCGCAAATCCTCCGGCAGCATTGCCAGTGCCGCCGGCACCACATCATTCAGTCGCATCGCCCCCTGACTGCCGCCGAAGACCAGCAGCCGTGGGCGGCCTGTCCTGCCGGCAAACCGAATTTCCGGCTCCGGGAGGGCTGCGATCTCGGGCCGAACCGGATTTCCAACGGTGGCCACTTTGCGGCTCGGGGGGAAACTTCTCGGGAAGGCTTCCAGCACCTGCCCGGCAATGCGCGACAGCAGCCGATTCGTCAGGCCGGCAACGGCGTTCTGCTCGTGAATCACCAGCGGGCGCCGGGTCAGCCAGGCTGCCACGCCCGCGGGACCGGTCACAAAGCCGCCCATACCCAGAACGGTTCGCGGTCTCAGCTTCAGCATGACGCCCAATGACTGGATCAGGGCCCAGGTGACACGCAGCGGCGCCAGAAGCCGGGTCATCCAGCCCTTTCCGCGCAATCCGCCGACGGAAATGAAGCTGATCTGGATCCCGGCGGCCGGCACCAGCCTGGCCTCGAGCCCGCGACGCGTGCCCAGCCAGGCGACCGGCACTCCGGATTCCTCGAGTGCGCGCGCGACCGCCAGACCGGGGAACACATGCCCCCCTGTACCACCCGCCATCACAAGGACCGGCCGGTCAGTCATGGCCGCGGCCTCCGCGGACGCGCCGCCGGCCGGTTGGCCAGTCGACGCCTCTCCAGGTCGGCACGCAGAATGATCCCGATCGCCGCACAGCAGGTGATCAGGGAACTGCCGCCGAAACTCATCAGGGGAAGTGTCAGGCCCTTTGTTGGGAGCAGGCCCATGTTGACGCCGATGTTGACAATGGCCTGGGCCCCCAGCCAGGCGCCGAGCCCGAAGGTCAGGCATGCAGAGAACAGTGCCCCGGAACCGGCGCACCGGGACGATACGGTCATGATCCTCCATATCAGTACGGCGTAGAGGGCGACCAACATGACCACGCCCACCAGCCCGAATTCCTCGGCGAAAACGGCGAAGACGAAATCGGTGTGCGCCTCTGGCAGGTAGAAAAGTTTCTGCACGCTGCCGCCCAGTCCGACGCCGCCAAGTTCACCCCGACCGATGGCGATAAGCGACTGGGTCAGCTGGAAACCGGAGTCGTAGGGATCGGCCCAGGGATCAAGGAAGGCAGTCAACCGCCTGAGTCGGTAAGGAGACAGGAAGACAAGGGCAGCGAGACCGGCGGCGGCTGGCACGGCCAGGGAGAGGAAATACTTGATGCGCACGCCGCCGGCAAACAGAACGGCCATGGCGGTGGCCATCAGCACCGTTGCCGCGCCGAAATCGGGCTCCAGCAGCAACAGCAGGAATGCGATCGACACCAGCCCCATAGGTTTGAAGAACCCACCGGCAGTGGTGCCGAGTTGATGGGAACGCCGGGCGACGTAACCGGACACGAACATCAGAATCAGCAGCCGGGCCGGCTCCGACACCTGCAGGTTGACGGGACCCAGGGGTAGCCAGCGCGTGCTGCCGTTCACTTCCCGGCCGATGCCGGGAATGAGCACGGCGGCAAGCAGCAGATAGGCGACGATCAGCAGGATTGGGCTCGAGCGCTCCCAGACCCGAATCGGCACCAGCAGACAACCCAGCCCGACCGTCAGGCCCAGGCCCAGGTAGATGACCTGTCGTGTCAGGTAAAAAAACGGCTGGCCCATTTCCCGGTCGGCGGCCGTAATCGACGCCGATGCGACCATCAACAGTCCAAGGCTGATGATCGCCGCCACCACGAGGACGAGGAGGCGATCCATCTCCTCGACGGGCACCGCGGGAGTCGCTCTGGAGACCCGACCGGTCATCATCGCCGGTCCTCCATGACCGCGGCGCGGAAGGCTTCTCCGCGTGCCGCGTAGCTGGAATACATGTCGAGGCTGGCGCAGGCCGGGGAAAGGAGCACTACGTCGCCGCTTTTCGCCAGTCTTCGGGCCGCATCAACCGCGGCGGTCATCGAATCGACCACTTCCCACGGCACCGTGTTGCCGATCGCTTTCGCCAGCAGAGGCGCATCCCGTCCCAGCAGCACGACGGCGCGCGCCCTCCCCTGCAGGGCTTCCGCGAGCGGCGTGAAATCCGCGCCCTTGCCGTCGCCACCGGCAATGAGCACCAACGGCGACTCCATCCCGCGGATGGCGGCGATCGCGGCGCCCACGTTGGTCGCCTTGGAATCGTCGACCCAGCGTACGCCATGAATTTCGGCGACCAGCTGGGTGCGGTGCGGCAGACCACGGTAAGCGCGCAGCGCCGTCAGCACCGGCCTGCCGCACAGCCCCATGCGCTCGCCAATGGCGAGCGCGGCCAGCGCATTGAGGACGTTGTGACTGCCGGGGACCCCGATTTCGTCTGCCGGCATCAGAGTCTCGTCACCCCGGGCCAGCCATCGCCGGCCCTTGAGCTCGGCAACGCCGTAATGTTCCGCGCCACCCGGCGCATCGAGGCCGAAACTCACCGCGTCCTCGCGGTCGGCGGCCATGTCCATCACGATCGGGTCGTGCCGGTTGACGACGACGGTCCGTGCGTTGCGCAGTACCCTCGCCTTTGCGGCACGGTAGGCCTCCATGCTGCCGTGGCGGTCGATGTGGTCGGCGGAGATGTTGAGGACCGATGCCACCGTCGGCCGCAGAGAGTCGGTCAGCTCCAGTTGAAAGCTGGAGAGTTCCAGCAGATAGCCCTCGGCCGGCATATCGAGGAGATCCAGTGCCGGGGTTCCCAGATTGCCACCCGCGGGCATCTGCCTGCCGCTTCTCACCGCCATCTCGGCGATCATGGTGGTCACTGTGCTCTTGCCGTTGGATCCTGTAATCGCGGCGACTGGCTGCCTGACTGCACGGGCAAAGAGTTCGATGTCTCCGACCACCTCGATACCGCGACGGCGGGCCTCTCGTACGACGCGCAGATCCAGGGGAAGACCCGGAGACACCACAAGCTGCACGGTGTTTTCGGGCAGATCCACGTCCAAGCTTCCCACCGCCAGTTCCGCATCCGGCGCGGCTATGCGGAGCCCCTCGATGCCCGGCGGTTCCTGCCTGCTGTCGGCCACCAGGACGTGCCGTCCCTGGTTTGACAGGTAACGGGCGCACGACAGACCCGTGATGCCGAGGCCGAGCACGACCACGGTGGACGGCAGCGCGTCTGTCGCGTCGCTGACCGGGGCCGTCGAGTCCCTTTTCGCGGTGTCTGCCATCATCGGATCTTGAGCGTCGCCAGACCGAACAGGACGAGAACGACGGTGATGATCCAGAAGCGGACGATCACTTTCGGCTCTGCCCAGCCCTTGAGTTCGAAGTGGTGATGCAGCGGCGCCATACGGAAAATCCGCCGGCCCGTCAGTCGAAACGAGATCACCTGAAGGATGACGGACACGGTTTCCACGACGAACACGCCCGCCATCACGAAAAACACGATTTCCTGCCGGACGATGACGGCCACGGTGCCAAGGGCCGCGCCCAGCGCCAGAGCGCCGACATCGCCCATGAACACCTGCGCCGGATAGGTGTTGAACCAGAGGAAGCCCAGGCCCGCGCCCACCATGGCAGCGCAGAAAACCAGAATTTCTCCGGTTCCGGCGATGTAGGGGATGCTGAGATACTCGGCGAATTTCACATTGCCGGTGGCGTAGGCGAAGATGCCGAGGGCCCCCCCGATCAGGACCGTCGGCATGATCGCCAGGCCATCGAGCCCGTCAGTCAGGTTGACGGCGTTGCTGGAGCCGACAATGACAAAGTAGGCCAGCACCACGTAGAAAACGCCCAGGGGGATCATGACGTCCTTGAAGAACGGCACCAGCAGTGATGTTTCCACCGCCTGCTCACCCGCACCCGCATATAGAACGATGGCCGCGGCCAGGCCGACCACGGATTGCCACAGGTACTTCCAGCGCGCAGCAAGGCCGCGGCTGTCCCTCAGAACCAGTTTGCGATAGTCGTCCACGAAACCGATGGCGCCGAAGGCGAACGTCACCAGCAGAACGATCCAGACGAAATGATTCGCAGGGTCGGCCCACAGCAAGGTGCTTATCACGATGGCGACCAGAATCAGCGTCCCGCCCATGGTCGGTGTGCCAGCCTTGGGCAGGTGGCTTTCCGGTCCATAGTCCCGCACCGTCTGGCCGATCTGATGGAAGCTGAGCCGACGGATCATCCAGGGCCCGACCAGAAGAGAGATCAACAGAGCCGTCAAGGCGCCCAGGATGGCGCGCATCGTCAGGTATCCGAAGACGTTGAAGCCGGATTCGAAGCGCGTCAGGAATTCCGTTATGTAGAGAAGCATGACCTACCGGGTTCCTTCCACCGCGCCGGGAGTGGGCGCATCGGCCAGTGCCGCAACGACCCGTTCCATGCCGGCCGAGCGCGAGCCCTTGACGAGCAGGTTCACGTCGGCATGCAGCATGGGGCGAAGGTCCCGCACCAGGCTGTCCACGTCAGGATAGGTTTTACCGCCGGGACCAAAACGGGCGACGGCCTCCCCGGCAAGCTCGCCCACGCCGAATAGTTTCTCCACACCCACCGATCGGGCGTACTCGCCGATCTCCGCGTGCATCCGGGCCGCCTGATCGCCCAGTTCGCCCATGTCACCGATGACGGCCCAGGCGAGCCCTTCCAGGCCGCTGAGAAAATCCAGTGCCGCCCGCATTGAACCCGGATTGGCGTTATAGGTATCGTCGATGATCCGGCTGCCGGCAACTCCGCGAGTGAGCTGCATCCTTCCCTGCACCGTCGGGGTCTTCGCCAGGCCGATAGCGATGTCCGACAGGCTCGCGCCTGCGGCGGCCGCAGCGGCGGCGGCGGCCAGTGCATTCACAACGTTGTGTCGGCCCGCCACGGGGATCGAAACCGGCGCCTCGCCCAGTGGGCAAACCAGCCTGAACTCGATCTGCGCCGCACCTTTTACTTCCATCCGGAGATCCCGGGCCGAGTAATCGGCGCCGGGCCCGAGGCCGAAACCCAAGACCCGCCGCGATCCGGCCATCCGCCGCCAGAGACCGGCATAGCAGTCATCCACATTGATGATCGCGATGCCATCTTCCGGCAGGGCGGTGAAGAGCTCACCCTTGGCCCGCGCCACGCCCTCGACAGAACCGAATCCGGCCAGATGGGCAGCACCGGCGAGGGTAACCACGCCGATTGACGGCTTGGCCATGGCCCCGAGTCGAGCGATTTCGCCGGCATGATTGGCGCCCATCTCGATGACCGCCGCGCGGTGGCGGGCGGCCAGCCCGAAAAGGGTCAGGGGCACACCGATCTCGTTGTTCAGATTGCCTCGGGTAACGAGCGTGGCCCGGCTCTCGGCCAGGATCGCCGCAGTCATTTCCTTGACCGTCGTCTTGCCGGCGCTGCCGGTCACGCCCACGACCGGTATGTCGAACCGTCCGCGCCAGTCGGTCGCCAGTTCACCCAGCCCACGAAGTGTGTCCGGCACACGGATACAGGGCAGCGCATCGGAACACTCCCGGGACACCACGGCCCCCGCGGCGGCGCGACCAGCAGCAGCGCCGAGGAACCGATGACCGTCAAATCGCGGGCCGATCAACGCGAAAAATAACTGGCCGGACTCCAGCGTGCGGGTGTCGGTGCTGACGCCCAGGAAGGCTCTGTCCTCCCCGACCAGTTCTCCCCGCAGGGTGGTTGCCACACCACTCAGGTTCCCGGTGATCACGCCGCACCCCCGGTGAGCCGTGCTGCCACCGCCCGATCACTGAAATGAAGACGCTGTGCGCCGACGAGCTGGTAATCCTCGTGCCCCTTGCCGGCCACCAAAACGATGTCTCCGGGGCCCGCCTCCTGGACCGCGGTCGCGATCGCCGTCTCCCTTTCCCGTATGACCCGTGGCTCGCCGCGGATGCCCTCGAGTATGTCGGCGACAATCCGGCCCCCATCCTCGGAACGCGGGTTGTCGTCCGTCACGATGACCGTGTCCGCGCCGGCTTCCGCGACCCGGCCCATCTCGGCGCGCTTGCCCGGGTCCCGGTCTCCGCCGCATCCGAAAACCACGAACACGCGACCGCGACAGTGAGCTCGCACTGCCTCCAGAGCCTTTGCGAGGGCATCCGGGGTGTGGGCGTAATCGATCACGACGACCGGCCCTTCCGGATCCCGGTTCCGAAAGATCTCCATTCGACCGGGCGGCGCCGATATCCGTGAAAGAACTTCACATGCCGCGTCCTGGGGCACCTCCATCACGAGGAGCATGGCCAGCGCGAGGGACAGGTTTTCTGCATTGAATCTGCCGAGAAGGCGCGACCTGATCTCCATTTCGCCCCAGTCCCCATCGAGAACGACGGTCAGTCCGTCGGATTGCGAGCTGACACCGCGAACGACGAGGTTTCGGTCAGCCACCGGGCAGGGCTGGCTGCCAACCGCGACTTTGCCGGTGCCGGGACGGGCCGCCTGCAGCATGCCTGGACCGGCCGCGTCGTCCGTGTTGGCCACTGCCCACTGCAGCCCCGGCACGGTAAAGAGTTTCCGTTTCGCAGCGGCATAAGACTGCATGTCACCGTGGTAATCGAGATGATCCCGGCTGAGGTTGGTAAAGGCGGCGACCTTGAAGCGCACGCCCTGCACCCGATCCTGGACAAGGGCGTGAGATGAAACCTCGACTGCCGCAGCACGGGCCCCATTCTCGATCAGCTCGGCGAGACGTCGGTGTGTCTCGACTACGTCAGCGGTAGTCAGCTCGGTCACGGAGAGGTGGCCCGGGAAGCCGGCGCCAATGGTGCCGATATAGCCCGTCCTGCGACCTGAAAGCCCCAGGGCGGACGCGGTCAGGTGAGCGCAGGTTGTCTTGCCGTTGGTGCCAGTGATCCCCAGCACGTCGGCCACTCGCGAAGGGGCGCCGAAGAATCGATCGGCGATATCACCCAGTCGGGATTTCAAGCCCGGGATGGGAAAACATACGGCCGGTGGCGCGATCACCGGCGCCATCTCGCCGGACGAAGGCTCCCAGGCTACCGCCGTCGCGCCCGCGTCGGTCGCCTGGCGTAGAAAGTCCAGGCCGTGATGACGCTCACCCGCAACCGCGAGAAACAGAGAACCGAGTGTCACATGGCGGCTGTCCATGGCGATATTGGCGACCGGTAACTGCCGCGCCGCCGGCGGGGCATCGACGCCAAACAGGTCGCCTATGGTCAGTCCATGGACCCGGGACGAGGCCGTCATCATGGCTGTCTCAGGGCCTGCACTAACTGAGGTCCGCTGCCCGGATCGGATGCCTGGTCGGGTGGTATGCCGAGGATCCGCAGGGCACCGGCGACGATCTCGGAGAACACCGGGGCGGAGACCTCGCCGCCGTAGTACACGCCGGTGGCGGGCTCGTGGATCACGACCACCACCGCCAGCCGCGGTCGGGATGCGGGTGCCAGACCGCCGAAAACCGCGGTGTAGCGTCGATCGGAGTAGCCACCGGCTGTCGCCTTGCGCGCCGTGCCTGTCTTGCCCGCGATGCGGTAGCCAGGCACGGCGGCCTTGGTGGCAGTGCCTCCGGGCGCCACCACCGTTTCCAGCATGCCGACGACAGCCCGGGCGGTCTGCGCCGATACGACGCGGGTCTCCCCCTCGGGCACCCCGTCCGTGGCGACAAGGGTGACCGGGCGGCTCAGACCATCGGATCCCAGGATGGCGAACGCCTTGGCAAGCTGCAGCGGCGTCACCGAGAGACCGTACCCGTACGCGAGGGTCGCCTGCCCGATCTCCCGCCACCGGTCATGGTGGGTGAGCAGGCCAGCAGATTCGCCGGGGAACCCGCTGGCCGTCAACTGCCCGATGCCGAATGCATCCAGTACGGACCATAGCTGGGCGGGCTCCAGAGAGAGCGCGATCAGGGAGGCCCCCACGTTGCTGGACTTGGTCAGCACCGTCGTGATGGGAATCCTGCCCAGATTGTGTTTGTCCTCGATCGTCTTGGCACCGACGACGACGTAGCCCGGCGCGGTATCGAGCACGCTGTCGGGCTGGTATCGGCCGCTCTCCAGCGCAGCCGCGATAATGAACGGCTTGATACTCGATCCGGGCTCGAAGATGTCGGTTGCCGCCTGGTTACGGAAGCGGGAAACCTCGTATTTCCGCCGATCGTTCGGGTTGAATCCGGGCTGGTTGGCCATGGCCAGTACCTCACCCGTCTCGATATCCAGCACGACCGCAGCGCCGCCCTGCGCCCGGTGCTGCCCGACCGCCTTTTTGAGGGCACGGTAGGCCATGTACTGGAGCCTGAGATCGAGGCTGGTACGCAGATCTCGTCCCGGCCTGGGCGCCCGGATACTCTCCACGTCCTCTATCGTCCGGCCAAGCCGGTCCCGAAGCACCCGCTTGGCGCCAGGCTCGCCCGCCAGCCAGGGCTCGTATGCCAGCTCGAGCCCCTCCAGCCCGTGATCGTCCACGTTGGTAAAACCCACTACATGGCCCGTCACCTCGCCCGCCGGGTAGTAGCGACGATATTCCCGTCGCGAGTAGACCCCGGGGACACCCAGGGCCAGCACGTCGGCCGCCCGGTGGGGAGGCATGTGGCGAATCAGGTAGACGAACTCCCGATCCGAGTTTCTCGTGATCAGCTCGAGAAGCCGGTCACGGCTCCACCCGAGCGCATCGGCCAGTTCAGGCATTCGATCCGTTTCAGTCACGAGCTCCGCGGGATTTGCCCAGAGGCTGTCTACCGGCGTGCTGACCGCCAGGGGCTCGCCGTTGCGGTCCGTGATCATTCCGCGGTGAGCCGCGATGCTCGCCACCCGAAGGTGGCGCGCGTCAGCCTCCCGGGCCAGGAATTCCTGGTCGAGCAGCTGCAGCTGGACCGCCCGGGCAAGAATGGCGGCGCCGCCGAGACCAAACAGAACGGCCACGGTGACCAGCCGCCGGACAAAACGACGACCGAAATCCCGGTTGTTGTTGCTTCGGCTCACGGTTCGACGATGACGACCTTCGCTGGATCCGGCTCACGCATTCCCAGCCTGTCACGCGCTATCTGTTCAACCCTCCCGGGCGATGCCCAGGTGCTGTGCTCGATCTGCAGGCGCCCCCAGTCGATGTTCAGGGCATCCCGCCGGGCGGTCAGCTGCTGGAGCTCCATGAACAGCTTCCGGGCGTCGTGACGGGCATAGACCACGCTCACCGCCGACCCGAGAACCAGCACCGCCAGCAGGCCAGCCACCAGGTAATGGATGTGACCGACACGGGTCATCTAGTGAATCCTCTCCGCGACACGCAGCGTCGCGCTCCTCGCCCGCGGATTCAGCCGGGTCTCTTCCGCGCCGGGACGCGCGGCCCGCCCGACGAGGCGGAGCCTCGGGCGGGCATGATCGGGGATGTCCGGAAGACCCCGCCACGCCTCGTCCTCGGTCGCGTTATGCCGCATGAATCTCTTCACGATCCTGTCTTCCAGGGAGTGAAAACTGATCACGCACAGGCGACCACCGACTTTCAGACAGTCGATGGCCTCATCCAGGGCTTTGGCCAGCGCGCCGAGTTCGTCATTGATATGAATGCGTATGGCCTGGAAAGTCCGGGTTGCCGGGTGCTTGCCGGGCTCACGGGCAGGCACGGCCGAGGCGACAAGATCCGCCAACTGACGCGTCGTCTCGATCTTTTCTTCCCGGCGCCGGGCAACAATGGCCCGGGCAATTCTTCGGGCGAAGCGGTCTTCCCCGAACCTCTTTATCACGTCGCCGATCTCGCGCTCCGACGCCGAGTTGACCCAGTCTGCCGCCGAAACGGACAGAGACGGATCCATTCGCATGTCGAGCGGGCCCTCGGCGAGGAAACTGAATCCTCTCTCCGGCACGTCCAGCTGCGGTGAGGACACGCCGAGATCCAGCAAGATCCCGTCGAATCCCTCCTCAATACCCGCTGTCGCGGAGATAGCCCCCATCTCTGCGAAATTCCCCTGTTCAATTCGGACCCTCGGGTCCGCTCCCAAATCCCGCCTGGCCGCCGCGACCGCTTCCGGGTCGCGATCGATTGCCACTAGCCTGCCGTTCTCTCCCAGCAGGCCGAGAATGGCCCGCGCGTGACCTCCTCTACCGTAAGTGCCGTCCAGATACGCTCCATCCTCGCGTACGGCCAGCCCCTCCAGCGCCTCCTCCAGGAGAACCGGCGTGTGCTCAGTCGCTGGCGACACCACTAGAAAGACAGCGTCTCGAGCTCCGCGGGGAGCCCGTCGGCATCGGCAGCCTCCTCGGACAACCAGTCGTCACGCCGCTCGTTCCACCGGGCCTCGTCCCATAGCTCGAAACGATTCCCCTGCCCGATCAGAATCGCCTGCCGGTCCAGGCTCGCGAACTCCCTGAGTTCCTTCGGCAACAGAATGCGGCCGTGGCCGTCGAGTTCCACCTCGCTGGCATACCCGATCATCAGCCGCTGCAGCCGCCGGGCCTGGCGATTCAGTGTCGGCAGCCGGACGAGTTTGCGCTCGATGTCCTCCCATTCAGGGAGGGGATACAACAAGAGGCAGTAGTCCCGGTCCACGGTCAGGACGAGGCGGCCACCGCAAAGATCATCAATGCGCGGCCGATAGCGGGTCGGAACCGCCATGCGACCCTTCGCATCGAGAGTGACCTTGGTTGCGCCCCTGAACATCTTTGCCTCGCCGGCTCCGCGGGAATCCCATGTTTTCCCACTTTTTCCCACTTGGCGACACTATAGGGACGGAGTTCGGGCTGTGTCAACGCCCTAATGCCAATTTTTTTATGCTGCACAGACACTTAGACGCGCTTTCGGATGTGGGCGCCGCGCATCTTAGGCTCTGTAAATCATGCGCTTAAGAAGGCTTCTTCTTAAAGCGCTTCAACTGAAAATAGGGCATGACAGGCGACGGCATCGCCCAATGGGTCCCCGTGGTGAAAAAAGGAGTCGGCCGATAAGCCGGGTTCTGTCGTGGACAGCCATTCATCTGGGATGCGCGTCGCCGCGCACCTCTAGCGACCTACCCGGGGACACGCGCGGGCCGCGCGTCGCCGCCTGGTATGGCGACCTGCCCCCCTATTTGGTCTTGCTCCGGGTGGGGTTTACCGTGCCGCGACGTGTTACCACTCGCGCGGTGCGCTCTTACCGCACCTTTTCACCCTTGCCGGCGCCTGCGGCGCTTTGGCGGTATGTTTTCTGTGGCACTTTCCGTGGGCTCATGCCCCCCAGGCGTTACCTGGCACCCTGCCCTCCGGAGCCCGGACTTTCCTCCGTGACCCGAACGGTTCACGGCGGCTGCCTGGCCGACTCCCGGTGTAATTATACCGGACTCTATCCTTCGGCCCCGGATATCCTCATTGCGAGACCGTAGGCTTCACGGCGGGATACGCCATAGAGGCGGGCCGCCACCCGGGCTGCGGAACTGGGCGGGAGAAAGTCGAGCAAGATTCCAAGTACGTGCTCGAGCGGCGGCGACTCCGGCGCGGACTCCAAGGCACCGGCGATGACCAGGACACATTCGCCCCGAGACGCCGTGTTGTCCGATTCCAGCCGCTCCGCGAGCTCGCCCAGGGTCTCTCGATAAAGGGACTCGAAGGCCTTGGTCAACTCCCTTGCCAGCGCCGCTTCCCGGTCCGCGCCAAACACCAGGGCACAGTCACGGACCATTCCCGGCAGACGGCGTCCGGACTCGTAGAAAACCAGTGTTCTCGGTTCCCCGGCGAGACGCTCGAGCCGTGACCTGCGGGCTGCCGCCTTGGCCGGGAGAAAACCCTCGAAGCAGAAGCGATCCGTTGGCAATCCGGCGACGCTCAATGCAGCGATCGCGGCGCAGGGACCGGGTACGGGACTGACTGACAGGCCTTCCCGCCTCGCAGCCGCGAGCAACCGGTATCCCGGGTCGCTTATCAACGGCGTGCCGGCATCGGAGACCAGAGCGAAACTGCGACCGGCCTTCAGATCACCCAGAACTTCGGTGACCCGCCGATCTTCATTGTGTTCATGCAGTGAAATTCGGCGCGTCCCGATGCCATAGCGCTGGAGCAGACGGCCCGTATGGCGAGTGTCCTCGCACAGAATCGCGTCTACTTCCTCCAGGATCCGTCGGGCCCTGGCGCTGAGGTCCTCCAGATTACCGATGGGCGTGGCGACAATGTAAAGAGTTCCGGCAGTTTCTGGCACTATATCCCCCGCGTCCTTCCGAGCTTCAATGGCGGGACGTGAATGCTGCAGTTTAGACGAGTCATCATGCAAACCGTTGTCCCGGCTTTCATCCCGCGTCTCGCAATCCTGATCCTCGCCGTTGCGGCGGCGGCATGCGCACCCGGGCCGACCGCTCCGGACACCACCGCGTACCAGGCCCGAGCGGAGAGCCTGGAGGCGGCCGGCGATCATCTGGCGGCCGCCGAGGAGTGGCAGTCCGTGGCCGAGATGAGCGCGGGTTCCGCCCGGGACCGGGCCTATCTGCGCGCCGCCCGGAATCTGATCGCGGCGGGCCGTCCCGCCGAAGCCCGACGAACCCTCGACGGCATCGCGGCGGCACCGGCCGGACCTGATGCCATCGAGTTCGCGCTTCTATACGCTTCTTCGGCAGTCGCGACCGGCGATCCGGTCGCCGCACTGGAAAAACTGGACCGATTACCGCCGGACCTGGAAGGGAGGGCGCTCGCCCACGCGCTCAGGCTTCGCGGCGAAGCCTTATTTGATCTTGGGCGGGGCGCCCCCGCCGTCGAGACACTGGTAAGACGGGAACTCATTCTTACTTCGAGCGCCGATATCGCGGACAACCGTCGCTTCATCTGGAACCGTCTCCAGGAAGCAGCCACCGCCGGCGCGGACCTGTCTACCCCGCCGGGCGCCGGGCCGGACGTGGCCGGCTGGCTGGAACTCGGCCGGATCCTTCAGGTCGCCGGAGGCAATCCGTTTCGCATGCGCGGCTCTCTGGAAGGCTGGCGCGAGACGCACCCGGAACATCCGGCAAGCCTGACCGTGCTTGACGCCGTCTTGGCCAATTTCCAGGCCCTGACCGCGTATCCAAGCAAGGTCGCGCTGATCCTGCCTCTGGAAGGCCCGCTTGCGTCGTCGGCCAGAGCCGTGCGCGACGGCTTCGTGGCCGCCCATTTCGAGGAATCCGGCGACCGGCGCCCCGAGATTCTGATTCTCGATACCGCGCGTCTCGGTGCGACGGCAGCATGGGAGCGCGCCGCAGAACAGGGGGCCGATTTCATCGTCGGACCGCTTTCCAAGGACGAGGTGGGTCAACTTGCCGGTGTCAGCGGCGGCATTCCGACACTGGCGCTCAACGAGCCCGCCGGTGACATCCCGCTGCCCGGATTCATTTTTCAGTTTCCCCTCGCCCCGGAGGATGAAGCCGCCCAGGCTGCGCGGCGAATTCTGGCCGACGGGCTTTACCGAGGCGTGGCCATGGTGCCCGCCAATGACTGGGGCATGCGGATCGCCGAGAGTTTTGGCGATGCGCTTCAGTCGGGTGGTGGTCGGCTGCTGGAGGTCCGCACTTATGTCTCGGGGCTACCGGACTATTCCGATGAAATCACCGCCCTGCTCCACGTGGACGACAGTCGCTCCAGGCATCAGCGCCTGGAGTCCGCTCTGGGCGTGAATCTGGCATTCGAGCCGAGGCGCCGGCAGGATACCGAATTCATTTTCCTCGCGGCCCTCCCCCGCGACGGCAAGCAGATTGCTCCCCAGTTTCGATTCCATTACGCCTTCGATCTGCCGGTGTACGCCACGTCCTCTATCTATCTGCCGGGTGAGCGTCCGGGCACCGATCTGGACGGAGTGCAGTTCGACGATATGCCCTGGATCCTCCTCGAGGACGATACGCGGATCGCCGCCTTGCGGGAACGCATCGGGAGCGTCTGGCCGGCGGCAACCGGCCGCCGAGCGAGGTTGTACGCCCTGGGCTTCGATGCATACACCCTCGTGCCGCTGCTGCGCGGTTCGAGCTCGGGGGCCATGTCCGAGCTTCAGGCATTGAGCGGCACCTTGTATCTGACGGGTTCGGGCCGGGTCGCGAGAAGACTCGAGTGGGCCAGGGTAGTCAACGGAGAGGTCCGCAGCGGCGCGTCCGGCAATCGGTGAATCGCCGCGTCGGTGGCCGGATCGAAAGGAGCGTCGAACGTTACCTGCTGGCGCGCGGCCTGCGCCTGGTCGCGAGAAATTTCGATTGCCGTTTCGGGGAAATCGACCTGGTGATGGAAGATCGGGGGACGTTGGTATTTGTCGAGGTTCGCGGCCGCAGCTCCCGTTCCCTCTGCACTGCCGTGGAGTCCGTCGGCCGCATAAAACAGGCCCGTCTCATACTGGCCGCCAGGCACCTGATCGCTACCCGGCCGCATCTGGCCGAACGTGCAATGCGGTTTGACGTGGTGGCAATTTCCCGGGGGCACGGCGACAATGCCGTGGAATGGATAAGAGACGCCTTCCGCCCATGACAGGTGCGGCCGGAACGACCGCTGCCTGTTGCTGCGGCCCCCCGGGAGGCCACGATCGATGACCGCAGAAGACCGGGTAAGGAAACACTTCGAGGCCAGCATTTCGGTCAAGCGCGACTCCGCCGGACCGTTGGCGCCCGCCATCGTCCGGGCGGCCGCGCTGATGACGGAGTGCCTGCTCGCCAACGGTAAGATATTGTCCTGCGGAAACGGGGGATCTGCGGCCGATGCCCAGCATTTTTCCTCCGAGATGATCAATCGGTTCGAGAGAGAGCGGCCTGGCCTGCCCGCGATCGCACTGACGACCGACAGTTCCGCGCTGACCTCCATCGCCAACGACTTTTCCTACCGCGAAATCTTTGCCAAACAGGTGCGGGCCCTCGGGCAACCGGGTGACGTTCTGCTGGCAATTTCGACCTCCGGCGATTCTGACAACGTCAACATGGCTGTGAAGGCGAGCCACGAACGGGAGATGAAGGTCGTCGCCCTCTCCGGACGAGGCGGAGGCAGGATGGCGGGACTGTTGGCTGACCGGGACGCCGAGATTCGGGTCCCCACCGAAAGCACGGCACGTATCCAGGAAGTGCACCTGCTCATCATTCATTGCCTGTGTGACCTCATCGACTACGAACTGTTGGGTTCCGGAGACTGATTACCGGACACCGGGCATGAAAGAATCCAACGGCAACAGAGCGACACTCGTCGCCGAGATCGCCGCGGCGCTCGGAGAAGATGCCGTGCTCCTGGATGTGGCGGACCGATGGACCTACGGATACGACAACAGCAAGCGGCAGGAACTTCCAGCCGCGGTCGCGTTGCCCGATAACCATGAGGACGTCTCGACGGTAGTGAAGGCCTGCTGTCGTCACGACGTGCCGCTGACGGTCAGGGGCCGGGGAACCGGCACCACCGGCGCCGCTGTTCCGTCCCCCGGCGGTATCGTTTTGTCCACGGAGCGGCTCAATCGGATCGTCCGAATGGACCCGGCGAATCGGGTAGCGGTGGTGCAGGCGGGCGTTACCAACGGCGGCCTGCAGCGGGCGGCGGCGGAACACGGATTCTTCTGGCCACCGGACCCGACCTCTGCGGATTATTGTTCTATCGGGGGAAACCTGGGCTGCAATGCAGCGGGTCCCCGCGCCGTCAAGTACGGCACCCCGCGCGAGAATACGCTCGGCCTGCGGGCTGTCGCCGGCGACGGCCGAAGTCTCCGAACGGGCTGTTACACCACCAAGGGGGTTGTCGGATACGACCTCACCCGGCTGCTGATCGGCTCCGAGGGAACCCTCGCCATCATCACCGAGGCCACAGTGCTTCTCACGCCCTTGCCCGCGGGCATCGCTACCGTCCGAATCGTGTATCGCGATATGGTGGGCGCCGCCGCCGGTGTGGCGGCCATCATGGCCCAGCCATCGACTCCGCGGGTCCTGGAGTTTATGGATGGGGCGTCCATAAAGCTCATCCGTGATATGTCGGAACACGACCTGCCGCCCGACGCAGGCGCCATGCTTCTGGTCGAGGTCGACGGCACGTCCGCCGCCGTGGATGACGGCGTAACCGCCATCAGGCGTGCAGCCGCCAACGAAAGCATGATCGAGTTTCGCCGGGCTGCCGATTCAAACGAAACAACTGCCTTGTGGGCTGCACGCAAGGCCCTCTCGCCGGCCCTGAGAAAACTTGCGCCGAAGAAGATAAACGAAGACGTGGCTGTGCCGGTGTCGCGAATGGCCGAGTTTGTCGGCGGACTGGAGCAACTGGCCGCCTCGAGCGACATCCTTATTGTCAGCTTCGGTCACGCCGGCAACGGCAACATTCACGTCAACCTGCTCGGCGATCCCGACAAACCGGGCGAAAGAAGCCGCATGGAGAAATGCCTTGCCGAAGTATTCCGGCGCGTGCTGGCACTCGGCGGCACCCTCTCCGGAGAGCACGGGATCGGCTATGAGAAAAGACCCTTCGTCGCACTGGAGATCGAGGCGGACACGCTGGATCTCATGCGCCGAATCAAGGCGCAATTCGACCCGGCCGGGATACTGAATCCAGGCAAGAGTCTGCCGGATCCCGTTACTTGACGATCCTGAGTTTCGGCCGTCCGTTATCGTCTTTGGGGGCATCCGGATCCGGGTCCGGCTGATCCTCCGAACCGAAAATCATTCCCTGCCCTGTCTCCCGGGAATAGATGCCGAGCACTGCGGAAACGGGTACCGACACCTGCCGCGGCGCTCCGCCGAAGCGAGCGCCAAACTCCACGATGTCATTGGCTATTTTGAGATGGCTGGTCGCGCCGTGACTGATGTTGAGGATGATTTTGCCTTCCTTGATATGTTCGGCCGGCACCTGAACGCCGTCCAGCGAGGTATCCACCACGATATGGGGCGTCTGCCCGTTATCGCTGATCCACTCGTGCATGGCACGTAGCAGGTAAGGCCGCCGGGGAAGCAGGGGTTCGGTCAAGGACTCGTCAGATGGTCAGGCCCGCATTTCCTCTTCCAGCTCGGTCAGGCTGGAACGGAAGGAGTTGCGGGAGAAAATCGTTTCCGCGTATTGCTCGATCGGTTTCGCCTGCACCGCGGGCAGATCGATTTCGTAAGTCGGAAGGCGCCACAGGATGGGAGCGATCGTGCAATCCACCAGCGAGAACTCGTCGCTCAAAAAATACGGTTTCGCCTTGAATACTTCGGCGCTCGCCAGGATGCTCTCCCGAAGTATCTTGCGGGCCTTGTTCGCCGCCTTCCTGTCACGCGCCTCTTCGATCTCGGCAGCCAGCCCGTACCAGTCCCGCTCAATGCGATAGAGAGCCAGTCTGAACTGGGCGCGGGTGACCGGGTCCACGGGCATCAGCGGCGGATGTGGAAATCGTTCGTCGAGATACTCGATGATCACCCGTGAGTCGTACAGGATCAGGTCTCGATCCACGAGGGTCGGGACACTGTTGTACGGGTTGAGATCGATAAGATCCTCGGGCAGCGTGGGCCCCTCGACGTTGACCACATCTACGTTGATGCTTTTCTCCGCAAGGACCAGTCTGACCCTGTGACTATGCGGGCAGGTTGGATGAGAAAACAGTGTCATCACGGATCGCCTGTTGGCAATTAATGCCATCAAATTACTCCAGGTCAGCCGGAGCCGGTATGAGCCGGCCGGGCATTCAGCGGACGTCCTTCCACAGCTCTTTCTTGAAAAGGAAGGCGAAGAGGAACAGCACAACCAGGAACAAGATGACCTTGATCCCGAGAGACTTCCTCTCCAGCTGCACGGGCTCGCTGATATAGGTAAGGAAAGCCGCCAGATCGCTGGCGACCCCATCGAACTCCTCCGGGCTCAGGCGGCCCGGCTGCACGATTTCGAATCGATCAAAGACTTCGTGCGGGTTACCGTCCGGTCCGGTCTCGGTACGGTAAACAGCCTCCTGTATTCCCTGAAGATCCCAAAGCACGTGCGGCATGCTGGCGCCCGGGAGCACAAGGTTATTGGTGCCGGTTGGCTTGGAGGGATCAAGATAAAACGATCGGAGAAAACTATACACCCAGTCGGCACCACGAGCTCTGGCCGTCAGTGACAGATCCGGGGGTGTCCGTCCGAACCAGTTGGCGGAATCCACGTCTGGGATGGCGTTGTCCATGGTGTCGAATGGACGCTCGCCGGTGAACATCAGGTTATCGACCAGCTGATCCTCGGTCAGCCCCAGGTCCATCGCCAGCCGATTGTAGCGGACGTACTTCGCCGAGTGGCACCCGAGACAGTAGTTGACGAAATACTTGGCGCCCCTCTGCAGGTTGGCCTCATTGGAAATATCGATGTTGGCCCGCTCCACGTGGCCCCCGCCGCCTGCCGCGGAAACAATCACCGGGGCCATGAGCATCAGGGCGCAGGCAATGATCTTCCTAACCATGGTAGGTGACCCTCTCGGGAACCGGCTTGGTCTTATCCAGCTTGGTGTATATCGGCATCAGAAGGAAAAACGCGAAATACAGCACGGTGAAAATCCGTGCAAGGAGGGTATACACGCCGGTGGCCGGTTGGGTGCCGAGAAATCCCAGCACAATGAAACTGATGACGAAGACCCCCAGCGCCAGTTTGAACATCCATCCCCGATAGCGGACTGACTTGACCGGGCTACGGTCCAGCCAGGGCAAAAAGAACAGCAGGATCATGGCGGACCCCATCAGTATCACGCCGCCAAGCTTGTCGGGCACGGCTCGCAAGATGGCGTAGAAGGGCGTGAAGTACCAGACCGGCGCGATATGCTCCGGAGTCTTCAGCGGATCGGCTGCCTCGAAGTTGGCATGCTCCAGAAAATAGCCGCCCATTTCCGGGGCGAAGAACAAGATGGCCGCAAATACGATGGCGAAAGCCACGAAGGCCACCAGGTCCTTGGCCGTGTGATACGGATGGAACGGAATGCCGTCCAGGGGTATGCCGTCGGGGCCCTTTTTCTCCTTGATCTCGATTCCGTCCGGATTGTTCGAGCCCACTTCGTGCAGCGCGATGATGTGCACTGCCACCAACCCCACCAACACCAGCGGCAGCGCAATGACATGCAGGGCGAAGAATCGGTTCAAGGTGATATCAGAAATGAAAAAGTCGCCCCGAATCCATTCAACCAGGCTCTCGCCGACCACGGGGATGGCACCAAACAGAGACACGATCACCTGCGCTCCCCAATAGGACATCTGGCCCCACGGCAGCAGGTAACCGAAGAACGCCTCCGCCGCCAGCGCCAGATAGATGAACATGCCAAAAATCCAGATCAGCTCGCGCGGGGATTTGTACGAGCCATACATCAACCCCCGGAACATATGGACATAGACCACGATGAAGAACATCGAGGCGCCGGTGGAATGCATGTAGCGGATCAGCCAGCCCCAGTTGACATCCCGCATGATGTACTCGACGGAGGCGAAAGCCTCGTCGGCCGCCGGCTTGTAGCTCATCGTCAGGAAAATGCCGCTGACGATCTGGATGATCAGAACCACCAGGGCGAGGGAGCCAAAAACAAACCACCAGTTCAGGTTCTTGGAAGCGTAGTATTCCGTGATGTGTTCCCGGAGCATCTTGTCCATGGGGAACCGCTTGTTGAACCAGCGGTTGAAGCCCCCCTGGCGGCGACCGGCCATCTGTGCTGCTTCGTTCTGCGACGTACTCATCAAGCCACTCCGGAATCGGACCCGATCAGGATTACGGAATCACTAAGATAGCGATGCGGCGGCACCGGCAAATTCAGCGGTGCCGGAACGCCCTTGTATACCCGACCGGCCAGGTCGAATTTTGAACCATGACAGGGGCAGTAGAACCCGCCGAGCCAGTCAGGCCCCAGGTCGGCCGGCGCCACATCGAAACGGTCGATCGGCGAACAGCCCAGGTGGGTGCAGCTGCCAATCACGACCAGGTATTCCGGCTTGATGGCGCGGAACTCGTTTCTGGCGTATTCGGGCTGCTGGGGCTGGTTTGATGCCGGATCCCGAACCTCCGAATCCACTTCCCGTACCCGCTCAAGCATTTCATCGGTGCGGCGGAGGATCCAGACCGGCTTACCGCGCCACTCGACCTTGAGCAGGGCGCCGGGCTCCAGTTTGCCTACGTCGACCTGGACCGGGGCCCCCAGGGCCTGGGCACGTGCACTGGGCTTCCAGGACGCCAGGAAAGGCACCGCGGCCATGACCGCGCCGACGCCTCCCGTGACGGCCGTCGCCACTCCAAGGAAATGACGTCTACTCAGATCAACGTCGTCGCTCATCGCATGAGATCTCCCGGGCGGTTTTCGTTGATAATTCGCCAGCCCAAGGAGCATCCTGTGGGCCGTGTGGACCGGTGGGTAGCAATCCGACCATTATACACGCGGCCAACTCGCGGTGCCTACCGGGCGTCCCTCTCGACGCCAACCGGGCGGAGGGCAAATTGAGTCTCCGAGTTGCCGCCCACATAATCCGGGAATTCGGGCCCGGCGAGCGCCACGGGAACAGCATGGCACGTTTCAGGACAGTATTGGTTTTCGTTCTTCAGTCGGCCACGATCGGCCTCGCGGCGGCATTCGTGGTCGTCTACCTGTTCCCTGGCCTGGTTCCCGGCCGGGGCCAACCGCCGGCCAATAGCCATTTATCCTATGCATCTGCCGTCCAGGCGGCAGCGCCCGCGGTGGTGAACCTCGTCAGCGCCACCAGTTCGCGGGCCCCGGGGAACGGCGGCATATCCACGGTGGAGAGCCTGGGATCCGGCGTCATCATGGATGCAGAGGGCTACGTCATCACCAACGATCACGTCATCGACGGTGTCGAAAACGTTCAGGTATTCCTCACCGACGGGCGGGCAGCGACGGCGGTCATCGTAGGCAGTGACCCGGACACCGACCTGGCGCTTCTGAAGATCGTCCTGGAAGGCCTTCCCACCATCCCGCTCGGTCGATCGGACACTCTCCAGGTGGGCGACATCGTGCTCGCCATCGGCAACCCGTTCAGCATCGGCCAGACCGTCACGCAGGGCATTGTCAGCGGCACCCGTCGCGGCCAACTGGGCCTGTCGCCTTTCGAGAACTTCATCCAGACGGACGCAGCCATCAACCTGGGCAACTCCGGCGGCGCCCTGATCAACGCAGCCGGTCAGCTGGTGGGGATCAATACGGCCTTCTTTTCCCGGCGGCTGGACTCCGAGGGGATCGGCTTCGCTATTCCCGTGAATCTCGTGCGCGGCGTGATGCGCGACCTGATCGACCACGGCCGGGTGATTCGCGGCTGGCTCGGCGTCGGCACGGAGACCCTGACCCCCGACCAGGCCGATGCGCTCGGACTGGATGAAGGATTCGGCATCATCCTGACCAGCGTCCAGGCTGACAGCCCGGCCGATCGCGCCGGCCTGCGGCCTGCGGATGTCATCACTTACATCGATGACAAGCCGGTGGTGGTCTGGCAGGACGCGCTGAGACTGATCGCCCGGATGGAACCCGGGGCCCGCGTGACGCTCACGGGCAACCGCCTCGGACAGGAATTCCAGGTGGTCGCGGAGGTTGCTGAACGACCGCCGCTCGACGGCGGCTGAGCAAATCTCAGCCGGGGACGCGACTGATTTTTGCGCCCAGACGGCTCAGTTTCTCCTCGATGCGCTCATAGCCACGATCGATATGGTAGATCCGCTCGATAAGCGTCTCGCCGTCCGCCACCAGGCCGGCAAGCACCAGGCTGGCAGAGGCGCGCAGATCGGTGGCCATGACAGGGGCCGCCTTTAGCGACCGCACGCCTTCGCTGATGGCGGTGTTCCCCTCGAGCCGAATGTCGGCACCCATGCGCTGCATTTCAAGGACGTGCATGAAACGATTTTCAAAGACCGTCTCGGTGATGGTGCCGACGCCCTCCGCCACCGAATTGAGCGCCGTGAACTGAGCCTGCATGTCCGTCGGGAAGGCCGGATACGGCGCCGTGCGCAGATCGACAGCCCGGGGCCGCCTGCCCTGCATGTCCACTTCTATCCAGTCGTCACCGACCCGAATCAGCGCACCGCACTCTTCGAGCTTGGCAAGCACGGCGTCAAGATTGTCCGGCCGCGTACCCTGGGCCCGGACCCGCCCCCCCGTGATAGCACCGGCCACCAGAAATGTGCCTGTCTCGATTCTGTCCGGCAGAACCTCGTGTCGGGCGCCCCTCAAAGAATCGACCCCCTGGATGTGGATAGTGTCGGTACCCGCCCCCTCGATCCTGGCGCCCATCGAAACGAGGCAATCCGCCAGGTCGATGACTTCCGGCTCCCGGGCCGCGTTTTCTATCACCGTCTCCCCCCGCGCCAGGGTTGCGGCCATCATCAGATTTTCGGTCCCTGTCACCGTGACCGTATCCAGAACGATCCTTGCCCCCTTGAGCCGATCCGCCCTGGCCTTGATGTAACCGCGATCGATGACAACGTCTGCCCCCATAGCGCGCAGGCCCTGAACGTGCAGGTTGACCGGCCGGGCGCCGATAGCGCATCCGCCCGGCAGGGAGACATCCGCCCGCCCGAATCTGGCAACCAGCGGGCCGAGAACCAGGATCGAGGCTCGCATGGTTTTGACCAGCTCGTAGGGGGCGGCAAACTCGGTGATCGAATCGGGATTGACCTCGACCTGCATGCGCTCGTCGATGGTCACATCCACGCCCATTCGGCCAAGCAGCTCGATTGTCGTGGATACGTCCCGCAACTGCGGAATGTTGGCCACGGTCATCGGGCCCTCACCCAGAAGGGTCGCCACCAGGATGGGCAAGGCGGCGTTTTTCGCTCCCGAGATCTGGACCTGGCCGTCCAGCCGGGTGCCCCCGATGATCGAAAGTTTGTCCACTGTCCCCGGTCGGTGCCGTCAGGCGGACTCAGCGCCAGCCTCGGCAGGCGTCAGGGCGCGAATGGTCAGGGCATGGATCTCCCGGCCCACCTTCTCACCGAGGGTCTTGTACACGAGCTGGTGCCGCTGGATCGGCCGGAGACCCTCGAACTCGGTTGAGACCACCAGGGCAGCGAAGTGACTGCCGTCGTCGGAACGGACGTCTACATGCTCTGCATCCAGCCCTTCATTAATCAGTCGGGTGACTTCGCGGGGATCCATCTTTGCATTCCTGGTGGGTGTGGCGGGCGGCACGGTCAGGCGCCGGGGGCTTGGCATTCTATCGGATCCCGCCCCCTGTCCAAAAGATTGGCCTGCAAGACAGGGCTGATTGCTTGGGGCGTCAAGCGTGTATGATTACCCGCTCGCTTTATCCTGCGTGTCAGGTCTTCACGGGTTCGCGTTGAAAGATGCTTCTCTACTCTGCATCCACGATCGCCGGATTCGCCCTCCTCATATGGGGCGCTGACCGATTTGTAGTGGGTGCGGCAGGCGCCGCCCGGAACTTCGGCCTGCCGACCCTGCTGATCGGGCTCACGGTCGTCGCCATTGCAACATCGGCCCCCGAAATCCTGGTGTCGATCACGGCAGCCATCGAGAACAACACAGAACTGGCGGTGGGCAACGCCATCGGCTCGAACATTGCGAATATCGCTTTGGTGCTGGGCGCGACGGCCCTGGTGCGACCTATGGTGGTCCGATCGACGGTCCTTCGACGGGAGATGCCAGCGCTCCTCGCGGTGACCTTGCTCACCGTCATGCTGTTCCTCGACACCCACCTGGGAGCCGTGGACGGCATCATCCTCCTGGGTGGACTGGTTCTGGTAATGCAGTGGCTGGTCAGACTGGGCTCCCAGGCAGATTACGTGGACCCGATTCAGGAAGAGATCGCCGCAGAAATCCCAAAGGACATCACAACCGCCGCCGCCGGCGCCTGGCTCGCGGTGGGCCTCGTTGTCCTGCTCATTGGGGCTCGCATGCTGGTGTGGGGAGCTCACCATATTGCGGTGAACCTCGGGGTCAGCGACCTGGTCATCGGCCTCACCATCGTGGCGGTCGGCACCAGCCTGCCCGAACTCGCGGTCTCGATCGTCAGCGCTCTCAAGGGAGAGCACGACATCGCCCTGGGCAACATCATCGGCTCCAACATGTTCAACTGCCTGGCAGTCATCGGCCCGGCGGCTCTCATTCGACCAACCGGCTTCAGCTCGGAAATTCTCGGGATCCATTTGCCCGTGATGATCGCCCTGACCCTGATCCTGTTCGCGATGACCTACAATTTCACCGGTGCTGGCCGAATTGGCCGGCCGCAGGGAGCCGCCCTGCTGGGCGGCTTCATCTGGTATATCGGTTACCTCACGCATATCAGCTGACGAATTAGTGCATCTGTCATGAAAAGCCTCATCCCCGAGCGGGTGATCGAGCGAGCCAAGGCCGTTGTCGACGTCGAGGCGGACGCCGTCCGCGGGTTACTCAGCTCGATCGGCCCGGAGTTTGTAAAAGCCTGCGAGATCTGCCTTGGCTGCCGCGGTCGCATTGTCGTCACCGGAATGGGCAAGTCCGGACACATCGCCGGAAAGATCGCCGCGACACTGGCCAGCACCGGGAGTCCGTCGTTCTTCGTCCACCCCGGCGAGGCCAGTCATGGCGATCTCGGCATGATCACGGCCCAGGATGTCGTGCTGGCCGTGTCCAACTCGGGCGATACGCCGGAGATCGTGTTGATACTCCCCCTGATAAAGCGCCTCAGCGTGCCGCTGATCACGATGACGGGACGCCCGGAGTCGACTCTCGCCAGGGCCGCCGACGTCAATCTCCATACCGGGGTGGACAAGGAGGCGTGCCCCCTCAACCTCGCGCCGACCGCCAGCACGACGGCGACGCTGGCAATGGGCGATGCCCTGGCGGTCACCCTGCTGGAGTGCCGGGAATTTACCGAAGAGGATTTCGCTCGTTCCCATCCGGGCGGCGCCCTCGGACGCAGACTGCTGCTGCGAGTGGCCGACATCATGCGGACCGGGGAACGAATCCCCAAGGTCAATCCGAGTGCTGCGGTCAGCGAAGGCCTGTTCGAAATGACGCGCACAGGCCTGGGCATGACCGGCATCGTGGACGAAGAGGACGGGATCATAGGCATCTTCACTGACGGGGACCTGCGTCGCGCTATCGACAGGAATATCGACCTGTCCGGCACCAGCATCGGCGACGTCATGACCAGAGGCTGCAAGACGGTGACCGAGGACATGCTCGCGGCGGAGGCCGTGCGTATCATGGAAGACTATTCGATCACCGCCCTGCTGGTGGCTGATGCGCAAAACCGGCTGATCGGCGCTCTCAACATTCATGACCTTTTGCACGCGGGGGTGGTCTGATGACGGATATCCGCGATCTCGCCGCGTCCATCCGGCTGGTCATCTTCGATGTGGACGGCGTCTTCACCGATGGTCGCCTTGTCTACTCGGCGCAGGGTGAAGAGATCAAAGTGTTCCACGTCCGCGACGGCGTCGGCATCAAGGCCCTGCGGCGGGCCGGGATCGAGCTGGCCGTGATCTCGGGTCGGAGTTCCGATGCAGTCGCTCTGCGCATGGCGGAACTGGGCATCAAGCGGGTGTACCAGGGAGATCACGACAAACTTCCGCTTTTCGACAAGCTGCTCGCGGAGTCCGCCGTTACGGCCGAACAAACGGCATTCGTCGGCGACGACCTGCCAGATCTTCCTGTGCTGCAGCGGGTCGGTCTCGCCGCATGCCCGGCGGATGCGCACGAGGCCGTCAGGGCCGTATGCCACTGGGTGGGCAGCAAAGACGGTGGTCGGGGCGCCGTCCGGGAATTCTGCGACTTTCTGCTGGGCTGTATACCGCAGGCGGCGGGACGCGAGCGTTGAAACGCAATACGGCCTTGACAGCGGTTTTTCTCGCCTCGTGCACCCTGGCGACCTGGAGCTGGCACCGCGCAGTTGAGGACCAGAAAACCGAAACGGAGGAAGACACCACCGCCGTCGCGGGCTATTACCTGCTGAATGCCGGCTTCGTCGCTCCGGGTCCTGACGGCCAGCCACTGTATCGCCTCGACGCGGCCAGAATGACCCACGGGATCGATTCCGAGCTTGTCGAAATGGACGACGTGCGCATCGAGTATCGACAGGAAACAAGATCCGACTGGCTGGTGACCGCACCGAAAGGATCGGCCAGGCTCGACTGGCGGACACTGCACCTTGAGGGCGGCGTGAAGGTCTTCGTCGACACCCCTGACGACCCCACGATCGTTCTCACAACACCGGTCCTGGACGTGGACGCTTCCGCCCACCAGGCGACGACCGCCAGCGAGGTACGGTTCACGCAGGGCCCGAACACAGTGGAGGCCATGGGAATGTCGGTAGATTTAACGTCCGGTCTGGTACGGCTAGAATCCCGGGTGAATGGCCTCTTTATTCCCTAATCGCCGCGTCATCCTGCTCGCGGCCCTGATGTGCGCGCTGCCGCAGGCTCGGGCTATCCTGCCCGACTCACGGGAACCCATTTCACTGGATGCGGATTCTTCCGAGTTCGATCGTGAAAAGAGCACCCTGTCTTTTCGAAACGTGCGTATCAGTCAGGGCATGCTGACAATATCTGCCGACGCAGCAAAGGCTGACGATCTCGACTTCGCCGACAGCTCGTGGGAGTTCACCGGTAACGTCCGCATTGACGGTGACGCCTCAAGGATTCGCTCCGAGACCGCAATCCTGAGGTTCCGCGACCATCGTCTGGTGAGAGCTTCCGTCCACGGTCAGCCCGCGACTTTCGAACGGGATGCCACGGAAGAATCGAGGGCCCTGAGCGGGAGTGCCGAGTCGATCGAGTACGACCTCACTGCCGGCAATCTGACCCTCAGCGGAAATGCGCGGATCATGGATGGGAAAAACGAGATTCTCGGTTCGCGGCTGCTTTACGAACTGGAGACCGAGAGACTGGTAGCCAGCTCGGATGAGAGCGGCGACAGCCGGGTACGCATCATCGTGACGCCGCAGACCCTCGGGATCGCCGACGAGGAGTCCCAGACCGGGGAAGTTCCCCAAGACACGCCGGATGCACCCGGTGCGGATCCTGGTCGATGACCACGCTCAGAGCTCAGGGCATCTCCAAGACCTTTCGATCCAGAAAGGTCGTCGATGATCTGAACCTGGAGATTTCCGCCGGAGAGGTCGTCGGTCTGCTCGGACCGAACGGCGCCGGAAAGACAACGGCTTTTTACATGATCGTGGGGCTGATTCCGTCAGACGCGGGCCACATCTACCTGGGCGATCGAGACATAACGGGACTTTCCATGCACCGCAGGGCCCGGCTTGGGCTGGGCTACCTCCCCCAGGAGGCCTCGGTCTTTCGTCAGCTCAGCGTCGAGGACAATATCCTCGCCGTACTTGAAACTCGCAAGGCGCTGGGATCGGCCGAACGTCAGCAGCTTCTCGACGAACTGCTGGAGGAACTCCATATCTCGCACATTCGCGCCAACGTCGGCCTGAGTCTCTCCGGCGGAGAGCGGCGGCGGGTCGAGATCGCACGGGCGCTCGCCGCCGATCCGGCATTCATATTGCTCGACGAACCTTTCGCGGGCGTCGACCCGATTTCAGTCCTGGATATACAAAGAATCATCGAGCATCTCCGCGACCGGGGCATCGGAATACTCATCACCGACCACAACGTGCGCGAGACACTTGGCATCTGCACCCACGCCTATATCCTGAATGCGGGAAGCGTGATCGCCGCGGGCGACGCCGAACAGATTCTGTCCAACCGACAGGTAAGAGAGGTCTACCTGGGCGAGGATTTCAGGCTTTGAGGCCTCGCCTGTTGCCCCTGCGATCCTGACCGCAGGTCCAGTTATGCTGAAACCCAGTCTGCAACTTCGAATCGGCCAGCAGCTGACCATGACGCCTCAGCTTCAGCAGGCCATACGTTTGCTGCAGCTACCGGTGCTCGACCTGCAGGCGGAAATCCAGAGCGCGCTCGAAGAAAACGTCATGCTCGAACTGGAGGAGCCGGATGTCGTCGCCCCGGAAATGGAGCAGGCGACGGAGACGGAACAGCAGAATCTCACGGAGGACGAACTCGAGGTCGAGTACGCCGAAATCTCGACGCTGGGCCAGTCCGATCGGGCGCCGATGCCCGAGGACCTCCGGGATAACCGGGACTATCCGGATCAATCGGGCGAAAGTCTGCGAGACCACCTCCTCTGGCAACTCGAAATGAATCGTTTTTCCGAAGAGGAGCGCGCCGCCGGAAGGGCCATCATCGACGCTATCGACGAGGATGGATATCTGACGGCGGACCTGGCGGATCTCGCGATCATGCTGAATGACCCAGTCCAGGGAGGCGAAGAATTTCTGGAGTTCGTCCTACGGCGAATCCAACGCTTCGATCCGACCGGCGTGGGCGCTCGCAGCCTTGCCGAATGCCTGCTTGTGCAGCTCGATGCCATGGACGAGGAAACACCTGGCCTCGCCCTTGCCCGGGAGATTACCGAGTCCCACCTGGAGCTGGTCGCCCGGCAGCAGTACCCGACCCTGAGACGGCGGCTGTCATGCAGTCCGGAGGAACTCGACACGTCCCTGGCACTGCTTCGAGCGCTGCACCCGAAACCAGGGGCAACAGTGCCGTCCGGATCCCCCGAGTACATCATCCCCGACGTCTTTGTCCGGCGCCACGAAAGTGCGTGGGTAGTGGAGGCCAACCCGGGCATCGCTCCCAGAATACGCGTGAACAGCGCTTACGCGAAACTGGTCAATCGGGAAAAAGAATACGAGGCCCTGCGCAACCAGCTGCAGGAGGCCCGATGGCTGATCAAGAGTCTCGAGATCCGTAACGAAACGCTGATTCGGGTAGCCAGATGCATCGTTCGCCGGCAGGAGGCATTCCTGGACGAAGGGGAAACAGCCATGACGCCGATGATCCTTAAGGACGTGGCAGAAGAACTGGGAATGCACGAATCGACCATTTCCAGGGCGACCACGGCCAAATATATGCATACGCCAAGGGGCGTATTCGAGTTCAAGTTCTTCTTTTCGAGCCACGTTTCAGCAACCGACGGAGGCGAGGTATCGTCGACGGCAATCCGGGCCCGGATCAAGCGCCTGATCGCGGACGAAGACGCGACAAAGCCCCTGAGCGACAGCGCGATCGCCAAGCTTTTGGAAAAGGATGGCGCGAAGGTCGCTCGTCGAACAGTGGCCAAGTATCGGGAATCTATGGGAATTGCCTCCTCCAGCGAGAGACGGAGGGCCGCCGCGCTGTGACCCGGTCATGGTCTATGCACGGGGATGGACTTGGATCTAGAATAGGGGTGAAGTCGGTCGTCCGGCATTCCGGACCAGAAAAATCACATAATGAACCGCCGCCCCCAGCACATCCCCGGCCATCGCTCTGACTGTCGCCGGGAACTCCAGGATCCATATCACGGGTCAGATCGGGGACAGACGAGAGGATACGGATCACTGGCCCGCGACTGCCACTGCGGCAGTCTGGACCGTTGAGCAGAGGAGAAGGTTATGCAGATCAACGTCACCGGCCACCACGTCGAAGTCAGCGCGCCCCTTCGTGAGTATGTGAACAGCAAGATGGAGAAAGTCGTCCGACATTGCGATCACCTCACGGATGCTCGCTGCATTCTCACCGTCGAGAAATTGCGTCACAAGGCTGAAGCGACGCTGTATGTGGCCGGCGGCACGATCTACGCGGAATTCGTCGCGGGCGACATGTACGCGGCCATAGACGGACTGGTCGATCGCCTTGACCGCCGCGTTAAGAAACATCGCGAAAAACTGACGGACCACCATCCCCGGGAAGCCCACCGCCAGCGCCTGGCCTAAGTCAGGACAGAGCGGACCTATCCCGGGCGGAGTCGCCAATGGACATCGCCTCGATCATCGAACCCAGCCGGGTTCTTCGAAACGTCGAAGCGCGCAGCAAAAAGCACGCGCTGGATATTCTCAGCGAGATGATCGCCGGGGCTGACGAGAATCTTTCCCAGGGTGAGGTTTTCGACAGCCTGATCGGACGGGAGAAAGTGGGGTGTACCGCCATGCCAGGTGGCGTCGCCATTCCCCATGGCTGTATCGACGGTATCGACAAGATCATCGGCGCATTCGTCAAGCTCGGGGAACCGGTGGACTACGACACGCCCGACGAAGGGCCCGTAGACCTCATGTTCGCCGTCGTGCTCCCCAAGTCTCCGGGCACGGACCGCAAGGCGTGCCTGCGAGAAATTGCGTCGATGTTCGAGCAGCCGTCTTTTCTTCGCATGCTGCGGAACGCCCGGAGCAGCCGCGCGCTGTACGATATGATTAAGGCGCAAATGACGCCGCAATCAGCCAGCGCCTGAACACTGACTGGCGCCAGCGGCTGGCCGACAGGTAACCTCCCGGGAGTGAGCCAGACGTGCGACTGCTTATCGTCAGCGGTCTTTCCGGTTCCGGAAAGAGTTCCACCCTCCACATGCTGGAGGATCTGGATTACTACTGCGTGGACAACATACCCGGGCGCCTCCTGGAGACGCTGATCCGCGAGCTGGGCCGTTCGGGACCGAAATTCGACCTGCTTGCCGTCGGCCTCGATACCCGGCCCGAACCAGAGGACATCGATCGTGTTTCCGGCCTGGTGGAATCTCTGCGTGCCGACGAGACCGGGTGCGAAGTCATTTTTCTTACGTCTTCATCTGAAGTTCTGCTCAAGAGATACAGCGAAACCCGGCGCAAGCACCCGTTCAGCGGCCAGGGGCTCGGGCTGAAGCAATCGATCGATTTCGAACGGAAACTGCTCGCGCCGCTGTGCGACATCGCCGACCTGGTGGTGGACACTTCGCGCATGAGCGTCCAGGAACTGCGAGAAGCGATCCGGGACCGAGTAGCGCAACGCAAGAATGGTCAACTGTCGCTGCAATTCGAATCCTTCGGCTTCAAGCACGGCGTGCCGGCCGACGCGGATTTCGTTTTCGATGCCCGGGCCCTGCCGAATCCCTACTGGGTGCCCCACCTCCGCAGCCTCACGGGAAAGGATCAGCCTGTCATCGATTTTTTGCATGGCGATGGCAAGGTCGGGCAATTCATCGAAGACCTGACCACGTTCCTGGAACGATGGATTCCCGAGATTCGTCGCGGGAGTCGCAGCTACCTGACCGTCGCCGTAGGCTGTACCGGCGGACAGCATCGCTCCGTCTACGTGGCAGAGCGACTCGCGCAGCACTTTCGCGAACATCATCACAGCGTCATTTTGCGTCATACCGAACTTCCCGGTTGAGTTCAGCGGACCGGCTGCGGCATGCCGGGTTAGGCAGGCAGCGATTCCGGCCTTAGAATTCTGATGCCCGCCGCGCGGGCGGGACACGAGACACACACGGGAAACCGGCATGAGCGTCGAGATCCAGGACCAAAGGGCCCCCCGACTCAAGCGCCTGCAAGATGCGCTGGAGAGCGGCACCCTGCGCCGGGTCCGGCGCGAGATCAATTCGCTTCACCCCGCCGAGATCGCTGATCTGCTCGAGTCGCTGCCCCCCGCGCAGCGTGAGGTCGTCTGGGAACTGGTGGCTCCCGAGAGCGACGGCGACGTGCTTGTCGAACTCAACGACGAGGTTCGCTCCCTGCTGGTCAGCGGCATGGACGTAGAGGAACTCGTCGCCGCCACCGAAGGCATGGACCTGGATGACCTCGCGGACTTGATGCCGGACCTCCCCGAGACGGTCACGCGGCAAGTGCTGCAGTCTATGGATCACCAGGACCGGGATCGGCTGCGCACGATGATGGCCTATCCGGAAGACAGCGCCGGTGGCCTGATGGAACCGGACGTGGTCACCGTGCGCCCGGACGTGACCCTGGAAGTGGTCCAGCGGTATCTGCGCATGCGGGGTCAGCTGCCCCGGGATACCGACGTGCTGTTCGTCGTCAATCGCTACGACCGCTACGTGGGCGCGCTCTATCTGACGACTTTGCTGACGGAAGAGCCGGCGCGCGGGGTCGCCGAAGTGATGGACACCGGTATCACAGGCATTCCGGCGGACCTGCACGCCACCGAGGTGGCCAACCTGTTCGAAACCCGGGACCTGGTCACGGCACCGGTGATCTCGCCGGACGGCCGCCTGGTAGGCCGGATCACGGTGGACGACGTGGTCGACGTGATTCGGGATCAGGCCGACCATTCGATCATGAGCATGGCCGGCCTCGACGAAGAGGACGACATGTTCGCGCCGGTGGTCAGAAGCAGCCGGCGCAGGGCGGTCTGGCTCGGCGTCAACCTGGCCACGGCGTTCATCGCCTCTTACGTGGTGGGTCTGTTCCAGGCCACCATCAACCAGATCGTGGCTTTGGCCGTGCTGATGCCGATCGTCGCCAGCATGGGCGGCATCGCCGGTAGCCAGACTTTGACACTGATGATTCGCGGACTGGCCCTGGGGCAGGTCCAGGACTCGAATGCTCGCTGGCTCATGATTCGGGAACTGGCGGTCGGAACGCTGAATGGGCTCGCGTGGGCGGCGGTGGTGGCGGCCGCCACGGTGCTCTGGTTCAGCTCCTGGAAGCTGGGCGGCGTGATCGGCCTGGCCATGATCGCCAACCTGGTGGTCGCCGCCATCTCGGGGGTCGCCATCCCGCTGATTATGAAGAAGATGGGAGTGGACCCGGCCCTGGCCGGCAGCGTGGTGCTGACCACGGTGACCGACGTGGTCGGTTTCATGACATTTCTGGGGCTCGGGACCTTGATTCTGGTCTGACGGCTGCTGGACGTGGCCACGGGATCGGGTGACCGAGATCCGGGGGCGCGAGAACAGCCGGCGGCGTGCCGGCATTCACTCGCAATCGTTACGGGCCAGGGGTCATCCGTCCGGCAGAGGCGCAATTAACCGGCAGCGGCATGGGAATCGCGATCCTCGCCGGCCGGGTCCTCGGAAAAGCCCGAGAAATCCGGGCGCCTGAATTGGCCTGAAAGGTCGGCCGCCACCGAGCCGGGCGCGTCGATGGCCGGTGCCGGATCGCCCCGCAGAAACGTCACGATCTGGTTCGCCTGGGCCATGGCGTCCTCGTAACCCAGGCGAATCAGCGCGCGCGTAAAGCCGCGCTCGAACAACAGGTAGCTGAGTAACTGCCCGCCACCCCGCCCATAGGCGCCCAGTCCCTGCAGCAACAACCGCACCGATCTGGGCATCTCGTCCGAGTATTCCGTTGCCATTTCGCGGAGATCCCGGCTGGGAAGTACAACCAGGGTCTCCACCCGGCGGGGCGCGCCTTGCCCACGCGCAGCACCAATTTCGTCCAGCAGCAGATTGATGCGCGTCACCCGTTCCAGGTCGCTGTAAAGCCCGTCCATGAACAGGGTATCCAGCATGTAGCCGGCAATCTGGCCGAGGCTGGGCGGCCCATCCGCCGGCGCGCCCGCCGGCGCGCTCCAGGGTCGCTCATTGCGGACGCCGACCACCAGCAGTCGCCGGGCGCCGAGACGGATGGCGGGGCTCAACGGCATCATCTGACGCATGGCGCCGTCGCCGAAGTACTCACCGTCCACCGGCTCGGCGGGAAAGATCATGGGCACGGCGGCCGAGGCCATCATGTGATCGACCTGGATGCGCGCTGGCCGCCCTTCCCGGCGTGCCCGCCGCCAGGCTTCCAGGGACGGGCCACCCTGAAAGAAACTCACCGACCGGCCGGACCGATAGCTGGAAACGGTCACCGCCACCGTGCGAATCGTCCCCGAATCGATGTGCCGCTGGATCCTGTGCACCGGGATCTGCTCGGCCAGAAGCGCCCGGAGCGGCTGGTTGTCGAAAAGACTCTGGGGGTTGTAACGCCCCAGACCACCGAACAGGACGGTCGTAACCCAGTGGAGGCTCGACCGGATCATGGCGGATGCGTCGGTTCTGAAGACATGATGAGTCCTGAAATCACGCCATACCGATTCGAGTGCCCGCACGCCGCCCCGGAAGCGATCGGCATGACAGGCCAGGGTGACCGCATTGATGGCGCCGGCGGAGGTCCCGGTGATGACGGGGAAAGGACAGGGACCGGGCGGTATCAATCGGGCGATGGCTTTGAGAACCCCGACCTGGTAAGCGGCGCGAGCGCCGCCGCCGGGCAGGACAATGCCCGTCTCGGGTTTGCGACCGTCCGCAAGCGACGGCGTCTTTATGTGCTGCTCATTGCCCATCGGAATCCGGGACCCGGGCAGGACCGAATCCACACAAGGCGTCCAATGCTCCAGAATCCGTCGTCCCGCGAGCCGTAACGACGAGGTTACACTGGGGGCCTGCCGCCAGATTGCACGAGCTTCAAGGAGAAAACCGAGATGAATTTCACACGTTGGACGATGCGGGGCGCAGCGGTCGCTGCCGTCGCCCTGATATTTTGCACCGGCGCCATGGCTGAGGCGCCCGCCGTCGGCGGCGCGGCGCCGGACTTCAGGCTGCAGGATCAGAAGGGCGACTGGCACACCCTGGAGCAATATCGGGGGCAATGGGTCGCCCTGTATTTCTACCCGAAGGACGACACACCGGGCTGCACCACCGAAGCCTGCAATTTTCGCGACAACATCTTCGCCTTCCGCGAGCGCGACGCGGTGATCCTGGGTATTTCCCTGGACGACGTGGAGTCACACCAGGAATTCGCCGACAAATACAGCCTGCCCTTCTCGTTGCTGTCGGATCCGGAGGCGGAGGTCGCCGACCGGTACGGCGTGGTCACGAATCTCGGCATCACGAAATTCGCCAAGCGGCAGACTTTCCTGATCGCGCCGGACGGGACTATCGCCAGGCACTACGAGAAGGTGGACCCGGATACCCATTCCAAGGAGATACTCGATGACCTTGTCGCCTTTCAGGAGAAAACGTCGAGCTGACAATTTCCGTCGCGTTTATTCCGCTCCCGAAGCCCCGCAGGTGCGGGGCTTTCTTTTGTGCGGCGCACACAAAAAGGTCGTATTCACCACAATACAGTCATGCAAGGAGTTCTGATATGTTCGGTGGGCTGGAGCGACTTGCGGCACCTGGCCGACTTGCCGCCGAGAATTAAAAAAAGACCGACGAGCGCCCGCGCGGGGCTCGCTGTGACTGGAGGAACTCCATGAACCGCACTCTTTTTTCATTGCTCTTCGGGGCCGTGGCGCTGGTACTGGCTGGCTGTGGCGCATCGGTGGACGGCGGCGATGGCGTTTTTACGCCCAATGCGGACATCCAGGTCGGCATCAGCGTAGCTTCCGGGGACGGCACGCCCGGGACCAACATGACGTACACGGTGATCGTCACGAATGCCGGACCGCGGGATGTCACGGGGATAGCTGTCGCCAGCGTGCTGGACGATGATGGACTGATATCCAGCGATGCCGAATGGACCTGCGCAGCACCTCTGGAGGGCAGCTGCAGTGACGCCAGCGGTTTCGGGGACCTCTCGGCCAATGTGGACCTACCGCACGAAACCGCCGCGAGCTTCACGATTGTCGCCACGGTGGGGTACTCCGCCGGCGGAACCACGGGCCTGTCCGCCAGCGCCGGAGAGGACCCGGACTGGCCGGATCCCGACCTGACGAACAACGTCGCTGAAATCGAGACGGCGATTGGACAAGCGGCCCCGCTGGCGGATTTTAATGACGAGATCATCTACTGGGCTTTGACAGACCGGTTCAGTAACGGCGATGCCGCTAATGACAATCTCCCCGGCTACCGGCCCGGAGACGCGGCGCAACCCGGGGATCCGGGTCTCTGGCACGGGGGCGACTTCGCCGGGTTCAAGGCCAAGATAGAAGAAGGATATTTTCAGTCCATGGGCTTCACGGCCCTGTGGATATCTCCGGTCGTCTTCCAGGTGCCCCAGTTTTTCTCGACCACGGCTTATCACGGCTACTGGGCCGAGGATTTCAGCCAGATCGAGAGTCATTTCGGGACCCTGGAGGAGCTTCAGGATCTTGTGGGCACGGCCCACGCCAACGGCCTGAAGATCATTCTCGACGTCGTCGTCAATCATTACGGCTATGACGCCCAGCTGGTGAATCAGGAACCGGACTGGTTCCGGCTGGGGGCGCCAGGCTGTGATGGGACCAACGACTTTGACTGCAGCATCGCCGGTCTGCCGGACCTGGTCCATGAAGATCCGGAAGTCAAACAGCTGGTCAGGGACAACGTGGCCAACCTGCTGGCACAGGTCGGCGTGGACGGGATCCGCTGGGATGCAGCCAAACACGTGAACACGTCGATCTGGGGGGATCTCTTATCGAGTGGTGCGCCTGCAGACCGTTCCACGTTGTGGAGTGTCGGAGAGGTGTTCGACGGCAGAACCACGAGGATGGCGCACTACCTGGACAGGGTCGGGATGCCCTCTGTTTTCGACTTCCCTCTCTATGGCGCACTCGATCAGGCCATCGCATCCAGGTCGGCCGGCACGGATGCGATAGGTGCCGTATTTGCTGCGGATACGGAAATTTCAGACGCCACCAGACTGACCACTTTCGTGGACAACCATGACGTAGACCGTTTTGTTACCCGCGCCATCGCCGGGGGCGCCGGCGCGACACAGGCGCTTGAGCGACTGGACGCGGCGGTCAGCCTGATCTATGGCGCACGCGGCATCCCTCAGATTTACTACGGCACCGAGATCGGCCTGCAGGGGACCGCGGCCGGCAATCTCAACCGGGCTGATATGGAGTTTGCCCTGTGCGCCGTCGAAGACCAGGGCCTGGACAACACGGAGGCGTACGGCGCCACCATCTACGTACGGGGAACCTTCAACGGCTGGGCCAATCCACCGCCCCCAGGGGCTTCTTTCACGAACTTCGGGGGCGGGGTTTACAAGGCCCGCTTCCGGGCCGTCGCCGGCGACCAGGACTTCAAAGTCGCCACCGCCGACTGGAGCACCGAGTTTACCGTGGATGGCGCAATGCCTCTGGACGCACCGACCACCCTTCAGCCCGGCGGCGGCCTGGGCAATACAACGGTCGCGATTCCGGCGGACGGATGCTACGACTTCACCCTGGACACGACCGTGGCAGGCGCCCCCGTGTTGACCATCACCCGTGTCAAGGATGGGTGCGGCATCTCAGATCCAGGGCTGGACAACAGTGCCGCATACGGCGATCCTATCTTCGCGCGCGGATCGTTCAACGGCTGGGCGGACCCGCCACCGGACTCCGCCCTGTTCTACCAGGTGACACCGACCAATTATCAGGCGGAATTCACGATCGGCGAGGCGGACCACGAGTTCAAGGTGGCCAAAGCTGATTGGAGCGTGGAGTTCACGAATGATCAGACAACCGTCACGCTGGGTGATCCGATCATCCTGGAACCGGGCGGCGGCAAGGGCAATACCAAAATCACGATTGAGGACGGCGGTTGCTACAACTTCGACCTGGACGTCACCAATCTGAACAGCCCGGTGATTGTGGTCTCCAAGGTAGAAACGGCCGGGAGCGCGACGGACGGACGGGAAAGGCTGGCGGCCCTGGGGGCGGCCAGATCCGCTTATCCGGCACTGCAGCGCGGCGACCAGGCCATGCTTTACGACCCCTCCGCGGCTTGTGAGCCCGCCGAGACCGGTAACGATCCTGCTGAAGCCTTTGGCACGACCATGTTCGCCCGCGGATCCTTCAACGGCTGGGCAGACCCTGCGCCAGCGGGGGACGCGTTCGCCAATCGGGGTAACGGCGTCTACGAGGCCAGGGTGCTGATGACGGCTGCGTCCCACGAGTACAAGGTGGCCGCTGGTGACTGGTCGATCGAGCGGGCCTACACGGACGGGGAAACGCCCCTGGACACGACCGTTACCATGACGACGCCCGCGGCCAACGGGCAGATTACGATCACCGAGGACGGCTGCTATGGGTGGACCATGGATGCGAGCGACACGGACAGCCCTGCCCTCACGGTCACGCAGTTGTACGCAGGCACGCCCACCGATGTCCTGGCGTTCAGTCGAACGCTGGCCGGCGAGGCCACCGTCGTGGTGGTGCTGAACAACGACGATGAGGACGTGGACCTCTCGACGCTGCCCGGTGGCGGAATACCGCTGAACGGGGCGTTTGCCGACGGGGCCCAGTTGGTGGAGATCACCGGGGAGGCTCATGGCCTGTCTGCTGCAGGAGGTAATCTCGTCGGCACCATCCCGGCACGAACCACCTATCTGTTCAGCGATCAGTAGAACGGCCGACCCGCTATTGCGAGGGCGCGCTGCGACAGCGGCGCGCCCTTAATTTTTGGCCACTTCAACTGCAATCGGGAATCTGTTTTGAGGGTCTTACGGCGTTTCGGGCATCAGCACCAACGCATGCTGAACCGGGCCCGGCAGAAATGGCGTCGGCTCGCCGCTCACCCATGCCCTGTGACCGGCCTTGTAGAACGGCGAAAGAGGATGACCGCTCTGCCCTGTCGGCATGTGGAAGTAGCCCGCCTCCTCCCGCCCGGGTGAAACGGCGAAGCGCTCCGAGGCGCCGAAGGCGGACTGCTGAACCCGGGGCATGTGGGTGGCTCCGTCCAGCGGCTCCGCCGGCATGTCGAGCCAGGGAGAAAGGATGGACAGGGCCCCGCTCAACGGGTGGCGGATGTCCGCCATGTTTCGTCGTCCCCAGGACTGCTCGGCCAGCGGGACGTTTCCGCCGCCGTCTTTGACAGTGGCGTCGATGGCAGCCAGTAGCAGCTCGTCCCAGGTGTCGAAAGCCGGATGAAGCAGATGCGAGGGTCGCTCAGTCACAAGCTGCCAGGCGGGTCCTTCGAACTGGCGTCCCACGCCGTACCGCAGGCTCTCGTCCAGGGAAAAATCGGCATCCAGTTCCCGGACCGGCCCGGTCAGGCCCTCGAACACGAGGGCCAGGACCCGCTGGCGGAACTCGTACACCAGCCGGAAGCCCACCGAGTCTTTCGAGGCGCGCGGTGTCCAGTGCTGTACCAGGCGGCTGAATTCCCGCCGTCCCGGGCCTTGCTGCGCCCCCCCTTCTGACAAGGCGGCCAGGGCCAGGTCACGCCATCGACTGAAAAAGAACGCTTCGTCATCCAGCTGGATGTCCAGCATGTCGTCGATGGACAGGGAATCGCTCTGGTAGAGCCGTGCCTTTATACGTGATGCCCGGGCCCCCAGCGCGTAACCGCCATCGCCCATCACCTGCAGGTGCCGCCCGCTGACGACACGCGCATTGGCGGTCCAGATCCGGGCACCCGGCGGATCGATAATGCGCGGGTAATCGTCGGGCGCCAGCCAGCCCACCCAACCGGTGTCCGGCGCTGCCCAGCTGGCGGGCCGACTCGGATCGAATCCGGAACGGAGCGGAATCCTGCCCGCGATGGTCCAGGCAACTCGGCCGCGATCGTCGGCGATGACCACGTTTTGCGCCGGCATGCCGATGCGGTTCGCGACCTCGACCGCCTCGTCGACGCTTCCGGCGCTCTCCATGCCGATGAGCGCCAGATTGACCGCCTCGATCTCGTGGGCGACCCACTTCAGCGCGCGGGGAGTCGACGATGGATCGTCGGCGGGCAGGACCGGTCCCCAGATTGTTTCGCAGACGGTCTCGGAGACCGGCGTCTCGCCGGCCACCGGGATCCGCTCCTCGACGCACTCCAATGTCCGCCAGCCTGCCGGGGTCCGATAGCGAGTCGAATCCTCCGGGTCGGTTTCCAGCAGGATGACGTCGGTCCAGTCGCCGTAACTGTTGGTAAACCCCCAGGCGACCCGGCCGTTGCTGCCCGCCACCACCAGGGGAACGCCCGGGAGACTGACGCCGGTGGTGTGCCCGCCCTGATCGCCCTCGAGTTCCAGCCGAAGACGGTAAAAAGTGTTCGGCACGCGGAGACCGAGATGCATGTCGTTGGCCACCATGGCCGAACCGTTCGCCGTGACCCGGCCGCCGACGGCCCAGTTGTTGCTCCCCGGTAACGCTTCCGTCCAGCCCAGGCGCGTCTCCAGTGCCAAGGGTGCCCGGCGACTGTCACGCTCCACGACGAAAATCTCGGGCCCCGGAATCGCCGGCGCCTGGTACGGCTCGCCTTCCATGGGCGCGTCCCACTCGGTACCCGGCGGGGAGATGAAGGCCGCCATGGCCGGGGGGAGCGCCCGCTCCAGGAGTTCCAGGCCGGCCTCCCGGTCGCCCCGGCTGTCGTTCAACTCCAGGAACATGGAAAAGGACACCAGGAGCGAATCCTCCGGACGCCAGGGCTCGATTTCAGCGCCCAGAATCAGATATTCCCAGGGCCGGGCGGAGAGATGATCCAGGGCCGCGTTCACGCCCCCGGCATAGGCTTCGAGGAGCGCCGTGTCCGCGTCACCGGCCCCGGCGAGCACCTGTCCGGCCCGGTGCCGGAATCGGTGCAGGCGATTCCCGCGATCAACTTCCAGGGCCACCGGCCCGAAGACCCCCGCCAGCTCCCCGGCGGCCCGACGCCGGGCCAGGTCCATCTGGAAGAATCGGTCCTGGGCATGAACGTACCCGGTAGCCCTCGCCAGGTCTGTCCGGGAGGCACCGCGAAGGGTCACGACGCCGAGGGCGTCCCGCTCGACGGCAACCGGGGCCGTCAGGCCTGCCAGGATCGCGCGCCCGTCCAGCGCCGGCAGGCTGGCGCGCAGAACCAGCGCCAACGTACCCGCGCCGGCCAGGGCGACAAGCACGAACGGAATGATCAGCCTTCGGAAGACCCGCATGGAAGAATCCTAACCGGAGTGCCTTGCCGGGTGCAGCCCCGATGCGTGGAAAGCCATCCGCGCGGGATGCCGCCCGGCCCGCTGGAAAGAGCGGAGTGCCGCCCGGCGGGAACTACGCCTCAGGGTTCCAGAACCTGCAGGATCTTCAGGGTGTTGGTGCCACCGGCGACGCCGGTTTTCATGCCCTCGGTAAACAGGACCACGTCGCCCGGCTCGACCAGCTCCCTGTTCAGAAGCTCCTTGCAGGCGCTGGAAAACACCGCTTCCGGCGCGGTGTGGACCACATCGAAAGCGATGGGATAGACACCGCGATACAGGGCGACCCGCCGCCGGGTGCCCTCGTTCCGGGTAAAGGCATAGATGGGAATGCCTGACCGGATTCGCGACATCCAAAGAGCGGTCGATCCGGACTCGGTCAGCGCGACAATGGCTTTGACGTCCATGTGATTGGCCGTGTACATGGTGGCCATGGCCACGGCCTCGTCGATGCGGGTGAAGTAGTCATCCATGCGGTGACGTGAGTGAGTCGTCACGCGCTGCTTCTCCGCAGCGATACAGGCATTGGCCATCGCCTGCACCACCTTGACCGGGAACTTGCCGATAGCCGTCTCTGCAGAGAGCATGACCGCGTCGGTACCGTCGATGACCGCATTGGCCACGTCGGACACTTCGGCCCGGGTGGGGATGGGCTCGCGGATCATGGACTCCATCATCTGGGTTGCGGTGATGACAATCCGGTTCATGTCCCGTCCCACCCGGATGATGGTCTTCTGGACGCCCGGCACCTCCGCATAACCGAGTTCCACCCCCAAGTCACCGCGAGCCACCATGATGACGTCGCTGGCCTCGGTGATTTCCTCGATATTTGTCACCGCCTCGGCCCGCTCGATCTTGGCAACCAGCAGGGCGGTGCCGCCGGCCTGGTCAAGGAGGCCCCGGGCCTCGTCCATGTCATGTCCGTCCCGCGGAAACGACACCGCCAGATAATCCATCTCCAGTTCGGCCGCGGTACGGATGTCGGCCCGATCCTTGTCCGTCAGCGCCCGGGCGGACAAACCGCCGCCCAGTCGATTGATGCCTTTGCTGTCTGACAGGCGGCCGCCCACCTCGACTTCGCACGCGATACGCGGACCGTCCACATCCTCGACGCGCAACGTGATGGCCCCGTCGTTGAGCAGCAGCACATCGCCCACCGAGACATCATCGGGCAGGGACTTGTAGGTCACGCCCACGGCCGTTTCGTCCCCTTCATCCTCCCCCAGGGATACATCCAGGGTGAATGGCTGACCTTCGACCAGCTCCACGGCGCCGTCGCGGAATCGATCGACACGAATCTTGGGGCCCTGCAGGTCGCCGAGTACGGCCACATCCTTGCCGATGCGGGTAGAAACGTCGCGAATCAGCTTGACGCGCTTTTGGTGATCCTCCGGACTGCCATGGGAGAAATTCACCCGCACCACGTCGACACCGGCTCTGAACATGGCCTCGACGACGCGGGGATCGTCGGTCGCCGGACCGAGGGTCGCGACGATCTTGGTACGTTTTGAGAGTGGACCGGCCAAGGAAAAGTGCGGGGCAGACGGGTTCAACCCGCCGACCGGGCCTCCAGCATTTCGACCGCCGGCAGTGTCTTGCCCTCCAGAAACTCCAGGAATGCCCCTCCACCGGTCGAGATGTACGACACCCGATCCGCGATCCCGAATTTGTCCAGCGCCGCCAGCGTGTCCCCGCCACCGGCAATGGAAAATGCCTTGCTGTCCGCCACGGCTTCCGCCAGGGCGCGCGTGCCGCCGGCGAAGGCGTCAAACTCGAAGACACCCACCGGACCATTCCAGACAATCGTGCCGGCTGACCTGAGCAATTCACCGTAGCGGGCCTCGGTGGCCGGCCCCACGTCCAGAATCATGTCCTCCGGCCCCACGTCCCCGGCATCCTTGACGGTGGCAGCGGCAGACTCGGAGAACTCGGTGGCCACACGCACGTCCGTCGGCACGGGGATTTCAGCGCCACGTGCCCGTGCCTTCTCCATCAATGCCTGGGCCTCGGTCACCAGGTCCGGCTCGTAGAGAGACTTACCCACTGGATGACCCTGGGCAGCAAGGAAATTGTTGGCGATCCCGCCGCCGACGATAAGCTGGTCGACCTTGTCGGTCAGCGCATCCAGCACGGACAGCTTCGTCGACACCTTCGATCCGCCGACAATGGCGACCAGGGGGCGGGCAGGCGCCTCCAGGGCCCGGGACAGCGCCTCGAGTTCTGCGACCAGCAGCGGCCCCGCGCAGGCGACGGGGGCGAATCGCCCGACACCATGGGTGCTGGCCTGGGCCCTGTGGGCCGTACCGAAGGCGTCCATGACATAGATGTCGCACAACGCCGCCATCTTGCGAGACAGGGACTCGTCGTCCTGCTTCTCACCGATGTTGAAGCGGACGTTCTCGCACATCACCACCTCGCCGGGCGACACATCGATCCCGTCGATCCAGTCCCGTGCCAGCCGGACCTCCCGGCCGAGCAGTCCGCCGAGATGCTCGGCCACCGGGGCCAGGGAGAATTCCTCGCTGAACTGGCCTTCCGTGGGACGGCCCAGATGGGACATGACCATGACGGCGGCGCCCTGCCGGAGTGCCGCCGCGATCGTCGGCGCGCTCGCGCGAATGCGAGCATCGCTCTCCACCTTTCCCTGCTTGACGGGCACATTCAGATCCTCACGGATGAGCACCCGCTTGCCCTTCAGGTCCAGGTTGTCCATACGCAGGATTTTCACCACGGCCTCCTTCGCTGCGTGCCGACCTCAGGACGCCGCCATCAGCGCCAGGGTCGTATCCAGCATGCGGTTGGAGAACCCCCATTCGTTGTCATACCAGGAGCAGACCTTGACCAGCGTCCCCTCGGCGACCCGGGTCAGATGGGATTCGTAGATCGACGACCGGGGGTCGTGGTTGAAGTCGATGGAAACCAGGGGCTCATCGTTGAATCCGAGGATACCCTTCAGGAATCCCTGCGAGGCGTCCCTTAGAACCCGGTCAATCTCTTCCTTGTCAGTTTCGCGAGCCGCATGGAACGTCAGATCGACCATGGACACATTGGGGGTGGGCACACGAATGGCGAAGCCGTCCAGCCTGCCCTGAAGCTCCGGCAACACCAGGCCAACAGCGGCCGCCGCACCGGTCTTGGTAGGAATCATGGACAGCGCGGTCGCACGCGCCCGCCGCAGGTCACTGTGATAGACGTCCAGCAGCTTCTGATCGTTGGTATAGGAATGGATCGTGGTCATCAGGCCACTGACCACACCGATGGTGTCGTTCAGGGGCTTGACCAGCGGCGCCAGGCAGTTGGTCGTGCATGACGCGTTGGAGATCACCGTACAATCGGCATCCAGCACGTCATGGTTGACCCCGTAGACGATGGTGGCGTCAACATCCTTGCCGCCGGGGGCCGAAATGATCACCTTGCTGGCGCCGGCGTCCAGGTGCGCAGAGGCCTTTTCCTTGGTGCGAAACAGTCCCGTACATTCGAGCACCACGTCCACGCCCAGTTCCTTCCACGGCAGGGCGGCGGGATTCCGCTCGGCCAGGACCTTCATCCGGTCGCCGTTGACCACGATAGAATCACCGTCGATCTCCACGGTGCCCGGGAACTTGCCGTGCACGGAGTCGTACCGGGTCAGATACGCGTTGGTCTCGGCATCACCCAGGTCGTTGATCGCCACGATGTCGATCTCGCCCGTCCTGCCCTGCTCGTGAAGCGCCCGCACGATGCAGCGCCCGATGCGACCGTAACCGTTGATGCCAACCTTGACTGCCATTTCTTGGTCTCCCTTTTCTCTTGTTAGCGGCGGGAAAGCCCCCTGGGCATCGCCGCGAGCGATTCTTTCCGAAGTCTAGCCGAGTTCATTGACCGTCTTTTTGACGTTCTCGACGCTGAAACCGAAGTGTTCGAACAATGCCTCCGCCGGAGCCGAGGCGCCGAAACTGTTCATCCCGATAACCGCCCCGCCGTCACCGGCATAGCGGTACCAGAAATCCGGGACGCCGGCTTCGATCACCACCCTTCGCTTCACCGACGGTGGCAGCACGGCGTTCCGATAGGCCGGGTCCTGCTGCTCGAAGAGCGACGTACAGGGCATCGACACGACCCGGGTGCGCGTGCCGTCGTTCTCCAGGGCCTCCGCCGCGGCCACGGCCAGCCCCACCTCCGAACCGGTGGCGATCAGGATGGCCTCAGGGTCTCCCTCGCAGTCCAGCAGAACATATCCGCCACGGGCAATATCGGCGATCTGGCCCGCGTCGCGTGGCTGGAACGGGAGCGTCTGGCGAGAGAATACCAAGCTGTGCGGCGTCTCCTTGCTCTCGATCGCGAGCCGCCAGGCAACCGCCGACTCCACGCTATCGCAGGGTCTCCAGACATGCATATTGGGAATAATACGTAGGCTGGAAAGGTGCTCCACAGGTTGGTGGGTGGGGCCGTCCTCGCCCAGCCCGATTGAGTCATGGGTGTACACGAGAATCACCGGCTGATGCATGAGTGCCGCCATCCTGACGGCATTGCGGGCGTAATCGGAAAACACCAGGAACGTTCCACCGTACGGCTTGAACCCGCCGTGCAGGGACAGGCCGTTCAGGATCGCGGTCATGCCGAATTCACGCACGCCGAAATGGAGGTAATTGCCGTTCGCGTCGTCCCGACCGATGGTCTTCGATCCGGACCAGAATGTGTTGTTGGAGCCGGTCAGGTCCGCCGAACCGCCGATCAGCTCCGGCAAATCGGAACCAAAGGCATCGAGGGCCACCTGGGACGCTTTGCGGGTCGCCATGTCACCGCCCTTGGCGACAATCCGGCCGATTGCGGCGTCGGCCCTTGCCCGCCAGTCCTCGGGGAGATCGCCCCTCAATCGTCTCCGCAATTCCTCTCCCAGGTCAGGAAATTCGGCGGTGTAGGCCTCCATACGGCGATTCCATTCGTCCTCCCGCTGCTGGCCGCGCTCCCGGGCGTTCCAGCCTGCCCGTATGGCATCGGGAATCTCGAAAGGGGGATAGGGCCAGCCGATGTTCTCCCGGGTCAGCCGAACCTCGTCCTCGCCCAGGGCTGCCCCGTGGGTGGATTCGGAACCCTGCTTGTTGGGTGAACCCCAGCCGATCACCGTCTTGCAACAGATGAGGGACGGACGCGCCGTCTCGGCCCGGGCCTTTTCGATAGCTTCTCTAACAGCCTCGACATCATGGCCGTCCACGCTGGGCACCACGTGCCAGCCGTAGGCCTCGAAACGCCCCGGTGTGTCATCGGTGAACCAGCCGTCCACGTCACCGTCGATTGAAATGCCGTTGTCGTCATAAAGGAAAATCAGCTTGCCCAGGCCCAGGGTGCCCGCCAGGGAGCAGGCCTCGTGAGAAATCCCTTCCATCAGGCATCCGTCGCCCACGAACACGTAGGTATGGTGGTCGATGATCTCGTGACCGGGGCGGTTGTAACGGGCAGCAAGAACCCGCTCGGCCAGCGCCATGCCGACCGCATTGGTCAGCCCCTGACCCAGCGGTCCCGTGGTCGTTTCCACGCCCATTTCCGGTTCATATTCGGGATGCCCGGCCGTGCGGTATCCCAGCTGGCGGAAGTTTTTCAACTCGTCCATGGAGAGCTCGTACCCGCTGAGATGCAGCAGGGAATACAGCAGCATGGAACCGTGGCCATTGGAAACCACGAAACGGTCCCGGTTGGGCCAACGCGGGTTGCCAGGATTGTGGCTGAGGAAGTCATTCCAAAGGACTTCGGCAATGTCCGCCATGCCCATGGGCATGCCGGGATGACCTGAATTGGCGGCCTGGACCGCGTCCATACTCAGGGCGCGAATGGCGTTCGCGAGATCTCTTCGATCAGACATGGGAGCTCCAGGAGAAGGCGAGGAAGGAAGGGAATTTTCCGGTATGGCGACCCGCACGGCAAGCGCGCGATCCCGGTAACCGGTGGTTCAGCGCCACTTGATTGAACATCCGATGCTGGCGGTCTGCACTTCCGGCCCCCGGCCGGTCCGGGCGACCTGGCTCATGGCCTCAAACAGTTCCCGCCGGACGCCGGGGGGCGCGGCAGCCCGTCCGCTCTCATCGAGCCTGCCGCGGTATTGCAGTTCGAGTTCGGCGTTGTACCCGAAGAAATCCGGTGTGCAGACGGCCCCGTACGCCCTGGCCACGTCCTGGCTGGCATCGATCAGGTACGGAAACGGGAAATCATGCTGCTTTGCAACACGCGCCATCTGCTCGGGGGCGTCCTCCGGGTACTGCACGGGATCATTTGACATAATGGCCACGAAGCGGATCCCGAGGGGGCCCAGTTCCCTCGCGTCACGGACGATCCGGTCTATCACCGCTTTCACGTAAGGGCAGTGGTTGCAGATAAACATCACGACCGTGCCACGCTCTCCCGTGCATTCCTGGAGGGTCCAGACGCGACCTGACGGGTCGGGCAGGGAAAAGTCCGGCGCCGGTGCGCCAAAATCGCACACCGGGGTTTCTTTGGCGGCCATTGCAGTCTCCTCAGGACGGTTCTGGCCCCGCTCGGGGCTGAACTGAACGGCAACATTATAGTCTGTATAATGCGTCTCTTTTTTCGATTCCGGTGAGTCACGATCGATGTCAGACAACTACATTTTCACCTCCGAATCCGTCTCAGAAGGCCATCCCGACAAGATCGCCGACCAGATTTCCGACGCAGTGCTCGACGCTATCCTCCGGGAAGATCCGAACGCCCGGGTGGCCTGCGAGACCCTGGTCAAAACAGGCATGGTCGTCGTCGCGGGGGAGATCACCACCAGCGCCTGGGTCGACCTGGAAGACCTGACGCGGTCAACGATCCTCGAGATCGGCTACGACAGCTCGGACGTGGGCTTCGACGGCGCGACCTGCGCGGTACTCAACGCCATCGGGAAACAGTCTGGGGACATCGCCCAGGGCGTCAACCGGGAGGAACGGCGCATGCAGGGCGCCGGCGACCAGGGGATGATGTTCGGCTACGCCAGCAATGAGACGGACGTGCTGATGCCGGCGCCGATCACGTATGCCCATCGACTGGTACAGCGGCAGGCCGAGGAGCGCCGCAACGGGACCCTGCCCTGGCTGCGGCCAGATGCCAAGAGCCAGGTGACCCTGCGCTACGAGAACGGGCGGCCGGTGGCGGTGGATGCGGTGGTGCTTTCGACCCAGCATTCGCCCGACATCCAACAGGAGGATCTGCGCGAAGCCGTCATGGAGACGATCATCCTGCCCACATTGCCGAAGGAGTGGCTGCACGAGGGCACCCGTTATCACATCAACCCGACCGGTCGTTTCGTGATCGGCGGGCCCATGGGCGACTGCGGCGTGACCGGCAGGAAGATCATCGTGGACACCTACGGCGGGATGGCACGCCACGGGGGCGGCGCCTTCTCCGGCAAGGATCCGTCAAAGGTGGATCGCTCGGCCGCTTATGCGGCCCGGTATGTCGCCAAGAACATCGTCGCCGCCGGCCTGGCGGAACGCTGCGAAGTGCAGGTTTCGTATGCCATCGGCATCGCCGAACCGACCTCGGTGAACGTGGAGACTTTCGGCACCGGCAAGGTGTCCGACGAAAAGCTTCGCAGCCTCGTGCGGCAGCATTTCGATCTGACGCCCTTCGGGATCGTCGAGATGCTGGACCTGATTCGGCCGATTTACAGGAGAACGGCCGCCTACGGTCATTTCGGCCGCGAGGAAACCGACTTTACCTGGGAGCGGACCGACAAGGCGGCTGCCCTCAAGACCGACGCCGCGGCCTGACCGTCGCGCCCGGAAAAACAGACAGGAGCTATCTATGACCCAGACTGCGAAGATCGTGGAACCCGACTACAAGGTGGCGGATATTGGCCTGGCCGAATGGGGCCGAAAAGAAATTGCCATCGCGGAGACGGAGATGCCCGGGCTGATGGCACTGCGTCGAGAATATGCGGACAAGAAGCCACTGGCCGGCGCACGCATCGCCGGCTGCCTGCACATGACTATTCAGACCGCCGTTCTGATCGAGACCCTCATCCAGCTGGGCGCGGAAATTCGCTGGTCTTCCTGCAACATATTTTCGACCCAGGACCATGCGGCGGCGGCCGTCGCCGCCCGGGGCGTTCCGGTGTTCGCCTGGAAGGGAGAGAGCGAAGACGAGTACTGGTGGTGCGTCGAGCAGACCATCGTCGGGCGTGACGGCTGGCGGCCCAACATGCTGCTGGACGACGGCGGCGATCTGACTCAGCTGATGCATGACAAATACCCGGAACTTCTCGCCGAGGTCCGGGGCCTGTCCGAAGAAACCACCACGGGTGTCCAGCGTCTTTACGAAATGGAGCGGGCCGGGTTGTTGCGGGTTCCCGCCATCAACGTCAACGACTCGGTGACCAAGTCCAAGTTCGACAACCTCTACGGCTGCCGGGAGTCCCTGGTGGATGCCATCAAGCGCGCCACCGACGTCATGATCGCAGGCAAAATCGCCGTGGTTTGCGGCTACGGGGATGTGGGCAAGGGTTCGGCGCAGGCGCTGCGGGGTCTCGGAGCGACTGTCTGGATCACCGAGATCGATCCGATCTGCGCGCTGCAGGCCGCCATGGAGGGTTATCGGGTCGTGACCCTTGAGGACGCCTGCAGCAAAGCGGACATTTTCGTGACCGCGACGGGCAACACGAAGGTCATTACTCTCGAGCACATGCGCAAGATGCGTGACCAGGCGATCGTCTGCAACATCGGCCACTTCGACAACGAGATCGACGTGGCCGGTCTCCGGGGGCTGGAGTGGGATAACATCAAGCCCCAGGTCGATCACATTATTTTCCCGGACGGCAAGCGGATTATCCTGCTGGCCGAGGGCCGCCTGGTGAACCTGGGCTGCGCCACCGGCCACCCGAGCTACGTCATGTCCAGCTCTTTCACCAACCAGGTGCTGGCGCAGATTGATCTCTGGCAGAATCCGGGCAAGTACGACCGCCGCGTCTACGTGCTGCCGAAGCATCTGGACGAAAAAGTCGCCCGCCTGCACCTCGAGCGGATCGGCGCCCGCCTGACCCGCCTCACCCAGGAGCAGGCCAAGTACATCGGCGTAAAAATGGATGGGCCCTACAAGCCCGAGTATTACCGGTACTGAGGCCGGACACCTCGCGTCGAGAGCCGCCCGCTGGGCGGCTCTTTTTTTAGGGCCGCTTCCTCGCCAGGGTCAGGCCGTCACCGATCGGCACCATGCTCAGATCAACGCGGTCGTCGCGGTGCAGCGCGCGATTGAATTCCCGCAGCGCCTGGCAATCGCCGTCCTGCTCCCGCTCGTCCACCAGGCGACCCGACCAGAGGGTGTTGTCCACTGCGATCAGCCCGCCCGGGCGCAACAACGCCAGGCAGCGCTCGAAGTATCCAAGGTAACTCGTCTTGTCGGCGTCGATGAACGCAAAATCGAAATCGCCGACCTGTCCCGCGGCGAGCAGACTGTCGAGCGTGTCGGTGGCCGGTGACAGGCGCAACTCGATTTTGTCGGCGATGCCCGCGCGCTCCCAGAACTCCCGCGCTACCGCCGTATACTCCTCGTTGACATCGCAGGCCAGCAGGCGGCCGTCCTCCGGGAGCGCCAGGGCCGTTGCCAGGCTGCTGTAACCGGTAAAAACGCCGATCTCCAGGCAGCGGCGGGCGCCCGTCAGCAGCACCAGCAGGGCCATGAACTGCCCTTGCTCGGGTGAGATCTGCATCTGGAACCCCGGGATTTCCGCCGTGCGCTCCCGGAGTTCCTTGAGTATCGGCGGCTCCCTCAGCGACACGTCCAGGAGGTAGTCATACACCTCGTCCGTCATCTGCAGGGTTCGATTTGACATGATTGCGGCGCTCCACAGTTATCCGGGCAGGCCCGGCAAGGTTACACTAGGCGCTTCGACAAAACGCGGGATGCACTGGAACCTCCCAGGATGACGCCAGCCTACGAATTGCTGCAGCTCTCGGACACGCACATCTTCGCCAGTTGCGAAGAGGTTCGCGAGGGCGTGAACACCTACGACTGTTTCGTCCGCACCCTGAATCACGCTCTTGCAAACAGTGACCCGGACGTGATCCTGCTGACCGGCGACCTGGCCGAGGATTACTCCAAGGAGGCGTACGAAAAGATTCGCCGGCTTCTGGAGGATGCCGGACGACCGGTGTACTGCCTGCCGGGCAATCACGACCACCTGGGGCGCATGGTCGAAGTCCTTTCGGAACCGCCGTTTCATTTCATGGAAACTCTCGAGCTTGGCCCCTGGACGGTGCCGCTCCTCAGCACCTGGGACGGCGATCGTGGGGGCGGCCGGCTTGGCGAGGAGGAACTGTCGAGGCTGTCGGCCGAACTCCGGTCGACCAACGCAGATCACGCCCTGGTGTGTCTGCATCATTGTCCCATCGAAGTTGGCAGCGCCTGGCTGGACGCCGTCGGCCTGGACGACGGCGACGAACTGCTGGCCCTGGTCAACGAATTTCCCAGGGTGAGAGCGGTTCTGTGCGGTCACATCCACCAGGAACTGGACGTGATCAGCCGCGGGGTGAGGCTGATGGGCACGCCGTCCACGTGCTACCAGTTCAAGCCCGGCAGCGAACGATTCACCCTCGATGAAAAGCCGTCCGGATATCGGATTCTCAACCTGTTCCCGGACGGGCACATCGAGACCCGTGTTCTCAGGGTGCCGGCTTGAGCGACGATTCGGACACCCCAACCCCGGCAGCCCTGATCCGTTACTTCCGCTGGCTGAGAGCCTATGGGCTGAACGATTCCCACAGCGGCAACGCGTCGTGTCGCGAAAGGGACAACGTCTGGATCACCCCGACAGGATGCTGCGCCGATACGCTGACGGAGGCGGATCTGTTGCAGACACCGGTCCAGGGTCCGGTGCCGGAGGCCGCGTCCCTGGACGCGGCGCTGCACCTGGCGGTGTATCGGTCGGTGCCCGAGGCTCGCGCCGTGTTCCACAGTCACGGGCCCTATTCCGTCGCCATCACCATGGACGGCCACGACTTCGAGCCAACAGACTTCGAAGGCCGTTATTACTTCACCCGTGTACCGGTGCTTTGTATCCCGCATGACGCCTACGTGGTGCAGTCTCCGGCCATGGTGGCCCAGGCGCTGGCGCAGCATCCGGTGGCCATCGTCCGGGGACACGGTGTCTATGCCCGCGGTCGTTCCCTGGACCAGGCCTACAAGTGGACCTGTTCGCTTGAATCCTCGGCGCGGATTGCGTGGCTGGCGCGGGCCGCTGGAGTCACCCCGTGAGCGGCCGGGCGGGGATCCGGCATGCCGCCGCAGTGATCACCGCATGCCTGGTCTTCGCCCTGCCCCATGCTCAGGCGGGCGATGACCCGGCGATCTGGGAGATGCGCGGCGCCTCGGCGTCCATCCTGCTGCTGGGTTCTGTCCATCTGCTGAGGGAGAGCGACTACCCGTTACCGGGCAGTATCACTGCCGCGGTGGATCAGGCGGAATGCCTCGTCTTCGAGCTGGACATCGACGACCTGGACCCGCTTGTCTCCCAGTCCCTTCTGGAGTCCCTGGGACGGATGCCGGATGGCGAGAGTCTGCGGGACATGCTGAGTCCCGAAGACTATGACAGGGCCGCCATGCAGTCCCGGGAGCTGGGCATCGAACTGGATATCCTGGGCGATTTCAAGCCCTGGTTTGCGGCGCTGACTCTGATGAACCTCCAGCTGATGCGCCTCGGCTTCGTCCCGCAGCTCGGCCTGGAGCAGCAGCTCGCCGCCGCGGCCACGGCGAGCGGCAAGGACGTGCTTGGCCTGGAGACCCTTGAATTCCAGCTCTCCCTTTTCGACAACCTGCCGGACGATACACAGGCCCAGCTGCTGCTGCAGACGCTGGAGGAGGCGGGAGGTCTGGAGGCGCAGATGGGATCACTGGTCTCCGCGTGGCGACAAGGGCAGACCGGCGTACTGGCGAATGAGCTGAGACGAAACTTCGCTGGCTACCCGGACCTTTACCGCAGCCTGGTGACCGAGCGGAATATCGCCTGGGCGGACAAGATCATCGATCTGGGACGTGGTGATCGACCATGTCTCGTGGTGGTCGGCGCATTGCATCTCGTGGGTGAAGGAAGCGTAATCGAGCTATTGCGCCGACGGGGCGTCCAGGTGCATCGCTGGCCGGCCGGTTCCTGACCCGGCGGGGCCCCACGGGCCCGTCACTCAGATTTCCACCATCTCGAAATCTTCTTTACCGGCACCGCAATCAGGGCATCGCCACGTCAACGGCACATCCTCCCAGCGCGTGCCGGGTGCAATTCCGGATTCTGGATCGCCCTCGGCTTCCTGATAGACGTAGCCACAGATGACGCACATATAAGCCTTCATGATCCCTTGATTCTCCAGCTTGGTTCGCTCGCCGGCGGAAGATGCCGTATTCTCCCATGCCCCTCATCAATGCGAAACCGTGGCGATGAACGACTCAAGTCCGCCGTGCGTCCTGATCATCTCCGGCAATGATCCGTCGGGCGGGGCCGGCATGGCCGCCGACCTCCAGGCCGTATCGGCTTTGGGCGCTCACCCCGCACCGGTGATCACGTCCCTCACCGTACAGGACACACGGAATGCCTATCAGGTTGTCGTCACCGACCCCCAGCTGGTCGCCGACCAGGCAGAAACGGTGCTGGCGGACCTGCCCATCCGGGCGATCAAAATCGGGCTGCTGGCGGATGCCGCCGTGGGTTCCGCCGTCGCCGAGGTTCTTGAGGCCCGGCCCGACCTGCCAATGGTTCTCGATCCGGTCCTCGTAGCGGCCGGCGGCGCAGCCCTTGCCGAGGCAGCACTCGAGTCCGTATTGCTCGAAAGGCTGTTTCCGCTGGCGACCCTGGTCACGCCCAACGCCCTGGAGCTGCGCCGGCTCGGCGGCGGCGGAGACGACCGGGAAGCGCTGGCCCGGCGTCTTCTGGATTGTGGCTGTCGCTGGGTGCTGGCCAAGGGTGCCGACGAGGACACGGCAGGCGTGGAAAACATCCTTTTTGGCCCTGAGGGCTTCGAGGAGGCCTACCGTTGGCGCCGTTTGCCCGGGCAGTACCATGGCTCGGGTTGCACGCTGGCATCGGCCATCGCCGCCCTGCTCGCTCGAGGCATGCCCGTGCCCCGCGCCGTGGCGGAGGCCCAGCGCTTTACCTTCGAGGCATTGCGCCAGGCTTTCCGACCCGGCAAGGGCCAGTTCATCCCGCGCCGGCCCCCAGTGCCCTGGCGCGACTGACGGTGAAGCCCTCTTTTCCGCGCGGACTGTACGTCATTACCGACCGGGATCTGTGTGTGGAATCCGGCATGACCGCCAGTGTCCGTGCGGCACTGCGCGGGGGTTCCGCGATCGTTCAGTATCGGGACAAGACCGGTGATCATCGGCGCCGGCAGAGGGAGGCGGCGGCGCTGGCCCGGGAGTGCCGCAATGCCAACGCTCTCTTCATCGTCAACGACGATCCCGAACTCGCTCGGGCCTGCGACGCCGGCGGTGTCCACCTGGGAGGGGAAGACACGGACCTCGCACAGGCGCGCCAGATTATCGGGGATAAACGACTGATCGGCGTGTCCTGTTATGACTCGATCGAGCGCGCCCGTGACGCGGTGGCGGGCGGGTGCGATTACGTGGCCTTCGGCAGTGCCTTCCCCTCCCCTACCAAGCCAGGGGCCGTCCATGCGCCCCTTCGCCTGTTTACAGAGGCTGCCAGAGAGCTCCAGGTGCCCGTCGTCGCCATCGGCGGTCTCACGCCGGCCAACGGGGGCCGGTTGGTCGCCGCGGGATGCCATGCCCTGGCCGTGATCAGCGGCGTTTTCGGGCAGCCGGACCCGGAGGCTGCCGCCCGCCAGTATGTCCGCCTCTTCGAACAGCCGCCTGCTGAGGATGGGCTAGAATAGCCGCCTCCAGTGTGACGGCGGCGAGGATGCGATGACCACCAGCGAGCAGCTTTTCGAAGAGGCCAGGGAATTCATACCGGGCGGGGTCAACTCCCCGGTCAGAGCGTTCGGATCGGTGGGTGGCACACCCGTTTTCGTGGAACACGCCGAGGGCGCCTACCTCTATGACGCCGACGGCCGGCGTTATGTGGATTACGTAGGCTCCTGGGGACCGATGATCCTCGGACATGCTCACCCGGCGGTCATCGAGGCCGTCAAGACCGCAGCCGAGCGCGGCCTGAGCTACGGGGCGCCGACCGCCGTGGAAACCGCACTGGCCCGTCGTGTCTGCGAGCTGGTGCCTTCCATCGAGAAAGTCCGGTTTGTCAGTTCGGGGACGGAAGCGACCATGAGCGCCATTCGACTGGCCCGAGGTTTCACCGGTCGGGACAAGATCGTGAAATTCGAGGGCTGTTACCACGGCCACTCGGACTCTCTGCTGGTCAAGGCAGGTTCCGGCGCGCTTACCCTCGGCGTGCCCACGTCACCGGGCGTTCCCGCGTCAGTGGCCGAGCACACCGTCACCCTGACATTCAATGATCTGGATGAGGTCAGGGAAGCGTTTCGACGCATCGGTGACCAGATCGCCGGCATCATCGTCGAGCCGGTCGCTGGCAACATGAACATGATCCCGCCCGTCGATGGCTTCCTAGAGGGCTTGCGCGGGATCTGTGACGAGCACGGCAGTTTGCTGATTTTCGACGAGGTCATGACCGGTTTCCGGGTCGCCCTGGGTGGCGCCCAATCGGTCTACGGCGTTCGGCCGGACCTGACCACGCTCGGCAAAGTGATCGGCGGCGGCATGCCGGTCGGCGCATTCGGTGGCCGCGGGGACGTCATGGATTACATCGCGCCTTCCGGCCCGGTGTACCAGGCGGGCACACTGTCCGGCAACCCGATCGCCATGTCCGCGGGCCTGAAGACGCTCCAACTCATCGGCGAGCCTGGCTTTTTCGATCGTCTGGGCAGCGCGACGGAGCGATTGACGCAGGGCTTGCAGGCCGCCGCCGATGCCGCTGGCGTACCTTTCAACACGAACCACCTGGGCGGTATGTTCGGATTCTTTTTCAGCAACGAATCACCGGTCCGGTACTTTCGCCAGGTGACCCGTTGCGACGGCGATCGCTTCAAGTCGTTCTTCCACGGTATGTTGAAAGCCGGCGTCTACATGGCGCCCTCGGCATTCGAGGCGGGCTTCGTGTCCATCGCGCACAGTGAGCAGGACATTGACCTGACCGTCGACGCGGCCCGGGATGTGCTCAGTCGTGCGGTCACCTGAGTCAGGGCACCGGTGAGATTGACCGTCGGGTCAGTTCGCGGCTGTAGATATCGAGGGCGCGCTGGCCGAAGCAGCAGAACCAGACTTCCCGCGGCGCTGCCCGGTCTCTCCAGTCGGTTACCTGGGCTACGGCGATCTCCGCCGCCTGCTCCATGGGGTACCCATAGGCGCCACAGCTGATGGCCGGGAACGCCAACGATTCGGCGCCCAGTTCGGCGGCCGCCTCCAGGCTGCGACGATAACAGTCGGCAAGTTGCCGTGGCTCGTTCTCCTCCCCGCCCCGCCAGACGGGGCCGACGGTATGGATCACCCAGCGCGCCGGCAGTTCGAAAGCCGGTGTCACCTTTGCCTCACCCACCTGGCAGCCGCCGAGTTTCCCGCAGGCTTCGCGCAGCTCCGGTCCGGCGGCTCGATGGATGGCGCCATCCACGCCCCCGCCGCCCAGCAGGCTCCGATTGGCCGCGTTGACGACAGCGTCCACCTTTAAAGTCGTGATATCGGCGTCGGTCAACCGGATTCTGACCGTCATCGGGAATCGATTTCCCGCAGAAGGCGGCACAGGCGGCCGGCTAATTTCGGCTGCACGAGGTAACCGAAGACCTTGTGCGGATTCGGCGTGCCGTCCGGCTCGCGGTAGGGATTGAACAGATCCCGGTAGTCGCGCAGGTCGGTCGCGCCCAGGTGGGGGATATCCTTGCGCATCCGGCTGAAAAACTCCTTCTCCATGTCGAGGCCATGACATACGAAGTCGCCCAGAGCGGAGTAGTTCTCCCAGCGCCGGACATTGGTCATCCAGGCACGGCGCCGGCGCGCCCGGGTCGATGCATCGCGCTCGGCCAGCCAGCGACTGCTCAGCATGACGTTCTGTATGGTTCGATCAGCGAGGGGCGCCCCCATCGTGACCAGCAGATCGACTTTGCGACGGCGGTAGGCCCTGAACTCCGGCTCGTTACGATGAGAAAAGCGCCAGAGCGTATCGTAGGCAACCGCTGCGCCCAGGGAATGCGACAGGATGATGACCCGCCGGTTGGACTCCCAGCATTGCCTCAGCCTGTCCTCCAGGGGTTTGCGAATACGGTCGGCGATCACGCTGTCGGAATGATAGCGTTCCAGTTCCCACAGGTGCTGTCGGAAGGCCTCCGGACCGATGGTGAGGCTGGCGCGGAGCGCTTCCACGGCATCCACGCCGAAACGGCGGACGCGGGCTGCGTTCCAGCCCTCGCGAGGGGTGTGCAGATGCCGCCCGTATCGGCGTCGGCTCTCGAGTACTTTCTCGACCGCGCGACGCATCTGCCGCACATTTTCCGGGGGATCCGGCAGGTGATCGGGAATCGCGTCAGCCCAGTAGGCCGACACAAGAAGCGCCGCGTCATGCTCCAGCCGGGGCGCCAGTCGACCGGCCTCCAGCATCAGATTCTCCATCAGGGCACATCGCCAGAGATCGAACCACTCGGGCTCCGCCGGCTTGCTGGCCATACCGTGGACAAGGAGAATCCGGACGCTGTCGGACAGGGGGGCTCGGGTCACGGGTTGCTCGCTCCCTCACAGGACCAGCAGATCTCGAAGCTCGGATCGTTGCTCTCCCCGCACCGCGGACAGACCCAGTCACGCCCTCCCTCCGGTCGTTGGCGATGTTCATCGTATCGCTGCAGAATGGTCTCGGCCGCGCTTCGGTAGATCGGCGGCACCATGATCCTCACTTCGCAGAGCTTTGGAACACCGCTGTAGGCGCCCACCAGGCCTTCACCGGTCAGCTCGACAGGAATACCCTCGTTCATCAGCAGGCCGCGAATCAGGTTGGCCTCGATGGGGTCCTGCAGACGGTGAACGCAGATCATTCGGGAATCCCCCGCCATGCTACCTTCCCGGCCGCCCGGCGGCCGCCATGCCTCCCGTCGGCTCATTCATTTCTTCAGGCTCTCCACCACCGGCACAAGAATTTCCAGCCGTTTCAGCGGATCGCTGATCTCCAGGCACATTTGTTTTTGCTCGATACTCATCGGCAGCACTTCCGCCAGCCGGCACCCGATCCATCCGGCATCTTCGTATCGCTTCTCCACGAAGCGATATTGCGCCTCCAGCTCCGATAGCACGTTCTGCAGGAGCTGCAGCATGGGTTGGAAGCGCTCCGGCAGCGCCACCTCCGGCTCGGCCTCGAGGAAATCCACCTGGCCCAGGTTCAGGCCGTCCTCCTGCTGGCGGATGCCCCGCAACAGGAACCGGGTCTCGCCGAGCGCGGTAATGCCCAGCAGGCCGTCGTCAAACTGGTACCAGTCGATGATGCGGGCGAGCGTGCCGATCTGATGGACCTCGGCCGATCCGGTCTCGTCCCCGTTCTTCAAGGCCAGCACGCCGAAGCCGATTTCCTCCTTGAGACAGCGGCCTATCATGTCCAGGTAGCGGGTTTCGAATATCCTCAGGGGCAACGGCCCCCCGGGGAAGAGCACCGTCCTCAGCGGGAACAACGGAATTTCGACCTTGGCATCCGTCACGGTAACCCTCCGACCGATCGCCTAGCCTGTCTCATCCGCACCACCTCCCCACGGAGGCAGCAGGCGCTGGCCAATACCCAGGTGATCCAGCACCCGGGCGACGATAAAATCCACAAGTTCTTCGACCGTCGACGGCCGGTGATAAAAACCCGGCGCCGCGGGCATGATGACCGCACCGGCACGGGCGAGCCGCAACATGTTCTCGAGGTGGACGACCGACAGAGGCGTTTCGCGAACGACGAGCAGTAGCGACCGTCGCTCTTTCAGAACCACATCGGCCGCACGCTCGATCAGCGAACGGCTGGCGCCGGTGGCGATGGCCGAAACCGTGGCCGTCGTGCACGGGCAGACCACCATGGCGTCCGGCGCAGCGGAGCCGCTGGCCACCGGGGCAGTCCACTGATCTCGCCCGAAGACCGTGAGATTGCCCTGCCCCGACGGATACCGCTCAACCAGCGCACGGCACAGGTCGGCAGGTCTTCCGGGCAGCGCCAGATCTGTTTCCATGCCGATCACGACCTGGGCAGGCTTGGAAACCATCAGCGATACCCGGCACCCCGAATCCAGCAGGCACTCGAGGAGACGCACACCGTACTGGATGCCCGAAGCGCCCGTCCAGGCAAGAGCGATATGGGGTTGTCTGTTCGTTTCTGTCCTCATGGCGCTCGTGTTTCGTGCAGAGCCTGCAGCAGGCGTTCGTGGATCCCGCCGAAACCTCCGTTGCTCATGATCACCACATCATCTCCGCTGCGCAGATCCGACACAAGGCGCCGCACCAGCTCGCCCACGTCGCCGCAAACCACCGCGGGCGGTCCTATGGTCGCAGCCACCTCGTGCATGTCCCACGGAAGATCGGACGGTTGATACAGATAAACCAGTTCGGCCCGCTCGAACGCCGGGCCCAGGGTATCCCGGTGAACGCCCATGCGCATAGTGTTCGACCTGGGCTCAAACACAGCCACGAGACGGCCGTTCCTGGGCAGAGCCGCGGCGCCGCGAAGGGTCGCCGCCACCTCCGACGGGTGGTGGGCAAAATCGTCGAAGACGGTCACGCCGCCGGCCCGGCCCCGCGTTTCCATCCGCCTGCGCACGCCGGTAAACCGGCTGAGAGCGTCGGCGCCGGCGGACAGGGCCACGCCGGCGTGTCGGGCGGCCAACAAAGCCGCCAGTCCGTTCAGCTGGTTGTGAAACCCAGGCATGTCCCAGACCACCGTGGCGGCGGGCACGCTGCCGGCGCAAATTTCGAAACGGCGGGGCTCATCGGTGGAATGGACATGCCATTGTGCCGGTCCGGCTGCATCGGAGAATGTCTGTGTCGGGGTCCAGCAACCCCGGGCCAGCACCTCCGCCAGGTTCTCGTCGCGGGCATTGACGATGATGTTTCCGCTGCCAGGCACCGTTCTGATCAGGTGGTGGAACTGGACCTTGATCGCTTCCAGGTCGGGGAAGATATCCGCGTGATCGTATTCCAGGTTGTTGAGCACGAGGGTGCGAGGGCGGTAGTGAACGAATTTCGATCGCTTGTCGAAAAATGCGGTGTCATATTCATCGGCCTCGACCACGAAAAACGGACTGCTTCCCAGCCTCGCCGAAACGCCAAAATTGCCCGGCACACCGCCCACCAGAAAGCCCGGTTCCAGGCCGGCATCCTCCAGCACCCAGGCGAGGATGCTGGCCGTTGTCGTCTTGCCGTGGGTGCCGGCCACGGCCAGAACCCAGCGATCTGCCAGGACGTACCGGGCCAGCCACTCAGGGCCGGAGAAAAACGGCACACTGGATTCGAGCATTGCCTCGATGACCGGCATGCCTCTCGTCATGACGTTGCCAACCACGATGCAGTCGGGCGCCGGCTCCAGCTGCGCGGCGGCATAGCCCTCGGTCACATCGATCCCCAGCGACGCCAGCTGTGTGCTCATGGGCGGGTAGACGCCCTTGTCGGAGCCCGTCACTTGGTGCCCGGCGGCCCGGGCCAGAGCCGCGATGCCACCCATGAACGTCCCGCAGATGCCCAGTATGTGGACGTGCATTCAGGCCTCCGCTGGAAAAAGCGTGGCGAAAGTCGCCAGGTTGAGGACGAAATAGGCGACACCGATCACCAGCCCGCCCACGTAGGGAATCTCCAGAGCGCGATGCAGGATGTGTCCGGTTACGGCAATGGACCAGAGAACCACCAGGTAGATGCCCACCGCAGCGATGGTTGCGCTCTCGCCGGCCCCCGGATCCATCGTTTTCAGCCAGGCGGTCAGGGGCAGGGCGACCAGGGACAATAGTGTTCCGGTGCCAAGAACGGCCGTCAGTGTCTGCAGCAGGCGAGGCTTCCTGCGATACATGACCAGCAGCAGTGTGAAAAAGCCGTAGGTCAGCCCCAGGTCGACGGCCAGCTGCTCGACCGCGGCCCTGGCGCTGTCGGTGTAGAACGCAACGGAAGTCGCCCCGGTCAAGAGGTAGGCGACGGTGACGAGGCCGAGCAGAAAACGGGATGCCGGCAGGTCCTCCGGACCCAGTCTCAGGGTGGCGATGTCAATAAAAGCGCTGACGAGCTTTTTCATGGAGTTCCTGAACTTCGGGTGTCCGCATGATACCCGCAGCCGGGGACTTCGGCATGCGTCGGCGACCGATTGGGAGATAATGCGGGCATGGCAGCAAACCAACTGATCGATAGCGAAAGCGAACTCCGGGCCCTGGCCGCCGACCTCCGGGGCATAGACATGCTTGCGGTAGACACGGAATTCGTGCGCGAGCGGACGTACTGGCCTCAGCCTTGCCTGTTGCAGCTGGCCTGGGAAAACAGGGTCGTCTGCGTCGACCTGCTTGGGCCGGACGCCATTGGCGCGCTCGAAGACGTGCTTTTCGACGACCGCGTATTGAAGGTCTTCCACGCGGCCAGGCAGGATCTGGAGCTGTTTTTCTCAGTCTGCGGACGCGTCCCGGGGCCCGTATACGACACCCAAGTCGCCGGCGCACTGCTGGGATTTCCCGACCAGTGCGGTTACGGCTCGCTGGTCGAGCAAGTACTTGGCGTCACCCTCGACAAGGGGCATGCCCGCACGGACTGGAGTCGCCGGCCGCTGCGAGACGAACAACTGCAATACGCGGTTGAGGACGTTCTCTACCTGCTGCCCATGCGCCGGGAACTGGAGAATCGCCTCGCGGTGCTGGGCAGAGAAAACTGGAGCCGTGAGATGTTCCTCGAACTGACCGATCCGACTCTGTACCGCCCGGAACCGGCGAGCGCCTGGCGGCGAGTCAAGAACTGGCGCCAGTTGGCGGGCCCCGAACTGGCGAGGCTTCAGGCCCTGGCGGCATGGCGGGAAGAACAGGCCATTAAGCGCGACCGCCCGAGGAAATGGATTCTCAGCGACGACGGGCTGCTCGACCTGGCCCGTCGCAATCCCGTCGACGAAAAGGCCCTGGCCCAGATCTCTATCCCGCCCACAGTGGCTCGGCGCCAGGGCGCGGCCATCGTAAGCTGTCTGGCCGCTGTGGCCGGCAATGCCCGCCCGTACGATGTACCCGCCGACGAACGGTTGACGCGCTCTCAAGCGAAACTGGTGTCTTCCCTGGGTCGCCTGGTGGACGAAACGGCACACCGGGAGCGGATTGCCGCGCCCGTCCTGGCGACCCGGGCCGAATTGCGCGCCCTGGTGGCTGGCCAGCGGGATCTGCGGGTACTGCGCGGCTGGCGACGCGACGTGGTGGGCCAACGCCTCCTCGCACGGGTCGACGCCCCGACCGGTCAGCCCTCGGGCAGCGAGGGCACCAGCGCGGCGACAAGCCGTTCGTAGACCGCGTCGATCTCTCCCTCGGCGGGCACGACCTTGAGCTTGTCCCGACTTTCGTAGAAGGACACCAGAGGCGCCGTCTGCGCCTCGTACACCTTGAGTCGCTGGCTGATGGTCTCTTCGTTGTCGTCGGCCCGCTGGAGCAGTTCTCCGCCACAGGCGTCGCATACCGCCTCCTGCTTCGGCGGGAAGAAATAGACGTTGAAAACCCGGCCGCACTTGCTGCATGTCCGCCGACCGGTCAGCCGTTTCAGAAGCACATCAAAGTCCACGTCCATCAGGACGGCGGAATCGAGGGGGGCCCCGAGTTCTTCCAGCAGACCGTCCAGGGACTGGGCCTGCGAGATGTTTCGAGGGAAGCCATCGAGGATGAAGCCGTTATCCGCATCCGGCCTGGCCAGGCGCTCTCGGATCATGCCGAGGACAATGTTGTCGGAGACCAGTTCCCCGGCGTCCATGGCGGTTTTTGCGCGTCTGCCGAGATCGGTGCCGGAGGATACTGCCTCGCGTAGCAGATCACCGGTGGAAACCTGCGGAATATTGAACTGGTCTACCAGTTTCTGCGCCTGGGTCCCCTTGCCCGACCCGGGCGCGCCAAGAAGAATTATTCTCATTACTCTCTCCTGCGGGAGGGTGCGGCGCTGCCGGTGCCCCGTGCGGTCCGGAGGGCGGTAGGCTAGCCGGGCTCGGCGTGGCCGTCAAACCGAATGACCCTGGACCCGGGTATGCGTTATTCTTCTATTAGTGATTACGAATTCAAGGGTGACATCCCCGATGGCGAAACGAAACCTCTTTTACGCTCAGTCCGGCGGCGTGACCGCCGTTCTCAACGCGACCGCCTGCGGCGTGATCCAGACCGCCCGCGGTTACCGCGACCGGATCGGCCGGATCTATGCCGGGCATCAGGGGATCGTGGGCGCCCTCACCGAGGATCTGATCGACACCGGGAAGGAGACCGCCACCGCCATTGCCGCTCTCAGACACACGCCGGGCGGCGCATTCGGTTCCGCCCGTTACAAGCTGAAGGGTCTGGAAGAGAGCAAGGCCGAATACGAGCGACTGATCCGGGTGTTCGAGGCGCACAACATCGGGTATTTCATATACAACGGCGGCAACGATTCGATGGATACGGCCTGGAAGGTGTCGCAGATCGGTGACCGGATGGGCTATCCGGTCACCTGCGTAGGTGTGCCGAAAACCGTCGACAACGACCTGGCCGTGACCGACAACTGCCCCGGCTTCGGCTCGGTCGCCAAGTACATTGCCACCTCGACCCGCGAAGCCGCGATCGACGTGTTGTCCATGAAACAGACCAAAGTCTTCATCATGGAGGTGATGGGTCGCCACGCAGGCTGGATTGCGGCCGCCGGCGGACTGGCCGGACGCAAGCGCAGCGATCCACCCCACGTCATCCTGTTTCCGGAGATTCCTTTGGACGAAGTTAGATTGATTGCCCGGATCAAGGACTGCGTCGAGCGTTACGACAATTGCGTCATTGTCGCCTCCGAGGGGCTGAAATGGCCGAGCGGGCAGTTCGTTTCCGACACGGGGCTCAAGGACGCCTTCGGCCACGTGCAGCTCGGCGGCGTGGCGCCGGTGCTCGCGAATATTATCCAGCACCGGCTGGGGTACAAATATCACTATGCCGTGGTTGACTACCTGCAGCGGTCCGCGCGGCATATCGCTTCGGGGACTGACGTGGAACAGGCCTACGCCATGGGGAAGGCAGCTGTTGACCTGGCCATGGAAGGGCACAACGCCGTGATGCCCGTCGTCGAGCGCATCTCCGACAAACCGTATCGGTGGAAGGTAGGTGTCGCCAAGCTCTCTAAGGTGGCAAACAAGGAGAAGAAGGTCCCGAGGAAATTCATCACCCGGGACGGTTTTCACATCACCGAGGCATGCCGCCGATACCTCGAGCCGCTGATCCAGGGAGAAGATTTCCCGCCCTTCCGGGAAGGACTCCCCGACTATGTGCACCTCAAGAAAGTCCGCGTGCGCAAACGCCTGCGCAAGCGATTCGAGGTGGACGCCTGATTCGATTATTGCGCCAGGGGCACCCACCGGGGCGCGATTCCGAAAAGCCACGATCATCAAAAAAGGGGGGGCAAGCCCCCCCTTGTTGCTACCGGCTGCCCGGCGATATCAAAGCAGGGGTGCAATCACCAGGCTGACGATGGCCATCACGTTGATGAGGATGTTCATCGACGGACCGGAAGTGTCCTTGAAGGGATCACCCACGGTGTCGCCCACCACGGTGGCCTTGTGGGTATCAGACCCCTTGCCTCCGTGATGACCCTTTTCGACATACTTCTTGGCGTTATCCCAGGCACCACCGGCGTTGGCCATGGTCAGGGCCAGCAGCACGCAGCCCAACAGCGCGCCGCCGAGCATGCCGCCCAAAGCCTCGGGGCCGAGCCCAAAACCCACGACGACCGGGGCGAGGATCGCCAGCAGCCCGGGAGGCAGCATCCTGACCAGTGCCGCGCGTGTCGCAATATCCACACAGCGGACGGTGTCCGGCTCCGCCTTGCCCTCCAGCAAACCGGGAATCTCCTTAAACTGCCGCCGGATCTCCTTGATCATGTCGAAGGCGGCGGTCCCCACCGCGTTCATGGTGATGGAGGCCACCAGAAACGGGAATATGCCTCCGATGAACATGCCGATCAGGACGATGGGATTCGAGATCTCAAGGCTGAAATCCGGGTTGTGATGGCTGATCACCTCGATGAAGGCCGTGATGATGGCCAGCGCGGCCAGCGCCGCGGCGCCGATGGCGAATCCCTTGCCGATCGCCGCGGTCGTGTTGCCGACTTCGTCCAGGGAATCGGTGATCTTGCGGGTCTCCGGGCCAAGCCCCGCCATCTCGGCGATGCCCCCGGCGTTGTCCGCCACCGGGCCATAGGCGTCAATGGCCATGGTCATGCCTACCGTGGCCAGCATGCCCACGGCCGCGATGCCGACCCCGTAAAGGCTGGCCGAGGCGTTGGCGAAATAGATAATGCTGGCGATGGCCAGGATCGGGATCACCACGGACTGCATGCCGGTCGACAGTCCGGCAATGATGACGGTGGCCGGCCCGGTCTCGCCCTCCCGGGCGATCTTCCGAACCGGGGCGCCGCCCGTGTAGTACTCGGTGACCAGGCCGATGATCATGCCGCCGATGGCGCCGGCGATGACCGCCATCCACACGCCGTTGCTGATGCCCAGAGCGCCGATCACGAACCAGGCGGCGATGATAAACAGGACCGCAGCCCCGATGGTGCCGACCCGCAGCGCCTTTTCTGGCGGCAGCGTCGTGGCCATCCGCACCATCAACACGCCCAGCAGCGAGCAGACGAGGCCCGTCGACGACAACAACAGCGGCAGACCCATCAGGCTGGCGCGCAGTTCATCGCCGGTGAATCCGCCGCCCAGGCGATCATTCATCAGCTGCACGCTGATGGTGGAAGCGATCGCAATCGACGCAATCATGGCTCCGCAATAGGACTCGAAAATATCGGAGCCCATGCCGGCCACGTCACCCACGTTATCGCCGACGTTATCGGCGATGACGCCCGGGTTGCGCGGGTCGTCCTCGGGGATCCCGGCCTCGATCTTGCCGACCAGGTCAGCGCCCACATCGGCGCTCTTGGTGAAGATGCCGCCGCCGACACGGGAGAACAACGCGACCAGCGAAGCACCCATGCCGAAGCCATGGATCGTCTCGGCCGTGCCGGGATCACCACCGAACAGGACATACAGGAAGCCGAGCCCGATCAGCCCCATGGCGGCGACGGTGAGACCCATGACCGAGCCCCCGTAGAAGGCCACCGACAGGGCCGTGCCTGCGCCCTTTTCATGAGCCGCGACCGTGGTCCTGACATTGGCCCGGGTCGCCGTATACATGCCGATGAAACCTGCCAGGGATGAAGTCAGGGCGCCGACGAAGAACGCCAACGCCGTATCCCAGCCCAGATCCGACAGGCCGATAGCCAGGATGACAAGCGCCGCGACCCCCCACATCAGCAGGTACTCGCGACGCATGAAGGCCATGGCGCCCGCCTGAATCTTGCTGGCAATGTCGGCAACCTTGCCTTCCCCGGCAGGATAGCTTGCGACGAGTCGATAAACGACGAAGGCCGCAACCATCCCCAGACCGCCCACGAAGAGCGGAAGGTAGTTCGTGCTCATGATTCTCCCTTTGTTCTCTGGTCCATCCGGCGGAGGACCTGTCTTCGAATCCGGCGCGTCCCGCCGGCTTCCGAGGAATGGCGGCGGTCCAAATCAAGCTGGAAATTATAGCGACATTCCGCTGCGTGCGCAGTCCGGGATCAGTGCGTCAGGAGGGGCTCCGGGCGCCCGACGGCAAACCCCTGGGCAAAATCCACGCCCATTTGCCGAACCACCTCAAACACCGATTCGTTTTCAACGTGCTCGGCAATCACCCTGATGTCCATCGTCCGGGCCAGGCTGATCATGGCGCTGACCATCGCCTCGTTCATGTGGTCTTCGCCCAGTCCGCGGATGATGGCCCCGTCGATCTTCAGATAGTCCATCGCCAGGCTCCGGAGATTCGAAAACGCGCCCAGGCCGCTGCCGAAATCATCCAGGGCAAACTGGCACCCCATGCCGTGGAGCACGGCAATGAACCGCCCGGCGTGGGAGAGATTATCGATCACCGAGGACTCCCGGACCTCGAAACAGATCTGGTCCGGCGCAATCCCGGAACGATCGAGACAGTCGACAACGAAATCCAGGAACTGGGGATCACCGAGCGTCTGACCCGACAGATTGATCGTACAGCTTCGCCGGTCCGGTAGTTTCAGTGCGCCGCTGCCGATCGCCGAAAAGGTCGTCTGCAGGACCCAGCGGTCCACATTGGGCATGAGGTGGTATCGCTCCGCGGCCTGCATGAACTCGCCGGGCGCGATCGACTTGTTGTCCTCGCCACGCATCCGCAGCAGCACTTCGTAGGCAGGCCCGGTGTCCACGCGGCCGGCCATGGAAACAATGGGCTGGAGGAACAGCTCGAAAGCGTCCTCCTTCAGCGCTCTCTGGATGCGCTGCAGCCAGAGGATCTCACCGCGCTGACGGGCGACGGCCTCGTCCCGGGCCGAATAGACGTGCACACGGCCCCGGCCCTTCTGCTTGGCCACATAGCAGGCCGAGTCCGCCGCCCCCAGGAGTTCCTCGATGGTACCGATCTCGTGGCCCATCTCCACCAGGCCGATGCTGACGCCCACCGTAAAGATGCGGTCGCGCCAGACGAAACGATAATCGCGAATCGCGGCACAGACGTCGTCGGCGATCTGCCTGGCCTTATCCAGCGGGCAGCCGACGAGAAGCATTCCGAATTCGTCGCCGCCAACTCGGGCTACCAGGTCAGAATCGCGCACCTGGCCTCGGATCATGCCCGCCAGTTCACGCAGCAAATTATCGCCGGCGATATGGCCGCAACTATCGTTGACCACCTTGAACCGATCGAGATCGAGATAGCACAGCACGTGGCTCCCCGAACCCGCGCGGGCCCCGGCGGCCGCGTCTTCCAGACGTCGCTCGAATTCACGGCGGTTGGCGAGCCCGGTGAGGGGATCGTGGCTTGCCTGGTACGACATCTGGCGAGCCAGGCCGCGGATTTCCGAAACGTCGTGAAGAAGAATCACGGCGCCGAGGAAGCTTGGCCCGGGCGATCGTATGGGCGAAGCGCTCAGCTCTATAGAGTGCTCGTCTCCGGTCGCCAGGGCGATCAGAAGCGATCGCCGCCCCAAGTCGATTCGGGCCCCCTCCTGGAGACAGCGCGCGACCGGATCCCCGAGGGGCCGCCTGTCTGCCTCGTCCACCAGGTTGACCATTTCGGTGAACAGCCGCCCCACTGCCATGTCCCGGCGGCTGCCGATAATAGCTTCGGCGGCTGAATTGACGTAATCAATCCTGCCATCCAGGTCGGTGGTGATGATGCCCTCGCCGACAGCGTCGAGGGTCCTTCGGGCCAGACTGCGGCCGGCCTCCCGGGCGGCCTCTAGCACATGCATCGGACTCGGCCGGACGATGGACCCCATCTGTCCCCTGTCGGCAGTGCCCGCCACGTCGAAGGGTCGGATCTCGACCCATTGAGCCCTGTCTTCCGGATCAAGCACCTGCAGCGTGATGATGTCCCTGGAGGGGCCGCCGGCGATACGACGCTCCAGGTAGTTGTGTAGGGCCTCGCGCTGTTCCGGATGAACATATTCCTCGAGCCTCGAACCGCGAAGGGCGGCGGTAGGTACCGAGAAGATTCTCGCGGCCGCGGCGTTGGCATAATGGATGGTCTCGTTGTGGATCAGGACCGCCGCATCCAGCGACTCGGCCAGATTCGTGAACAGGTCCTGGTCGATCAGCACCGTCATTGGCTGCTCCGGGTCCCGTTGCGACGCTACCTTGTCCTGCGAGCCGGACGAGCGCTGCCCCGCGCCGGAACTGGCCGAACGCCCTCGCACGGCGTCGGTATCCAGCCCTCGGGTCGCGAGACGCCGCTTGAGATAGTAGGCGAGGAAGCCGAAAGCCCCTATTCCTGCAGCGATGGTGAGACTCTCGAGGATGGGCATGCCGGTGACGACTCCTCAGGCCTTCCTGTAGATGTCCGCGCCACCGCGAATGAACTCGAGGGATTTCTCCGCCATCCCGCGGCGCGCATCATCGGTGGCGGAGGGCTCGTTTCGCCGCGCGTAGTCGCGAATATCCTGCGTAATCTTCATCGAGCAGAACTGGGGACCGCACATGGAACAGAAATGCGCCACCTTGTGCGCATCCTTCGGCAGGGTGGCGTCATGGAACTCCCGCGCCCGCTCCGGATCCAGCCCGAGGTTGAACTGATCCGCCCAGCGGAATTCGAAACGGGCCTTTGACAAGGCGTTGTCACGAACCTGAGCCACCGGTCGCCCCTTGGCCAGGTCGGCGGCATGGGCCGCAATCCGATAGGCGACAATCCCCTCCCGGACGTCGTCCTTGTCCGGTAGCCCAAGATGCTCCTTCGGCGTCACGTAACACAGCATGGCGGTGCCATACCAGCCGATCTGCGCGGCCCCGATGGCCGAGGTGATGTGGTCGTAGCCCGGGGCGATGTCGGTTACCAGGGGCCCAAGAGTATAGAACGGCGCCTCGAAGCAGTCCGTCAGCTCCTTTTCCATGTTCTCCCGGATGAGCTGCATCGGAACATGCCCCGGCCCCTCGATCATCACCTGCACATCGTGCTCCCAGGCCACGCGCGTCAGCTCCCCCAGGGTCTCCAACTCGGCGAACTGGGCCCGGTCGTTGGCGTCCGCCACTGAGCCCGGCCGCAGGCCGTCACCCAGCGAAAATGACACGTCGTAGGCCTTCATGATCTCGCAGATTTCCTCGAACCGCGTGTAGAGGAAATTTTCCTGGTGGTGCGCCAGGCACCACTTGGCCATGATCGATCCGCCTCTCGATACGATGCCGGTCAGGCGGTCGGCAGTGAGCGGCACGAACGGCAGCCGCACGCCGGCATGGATAGTGAAGTAATCCACGCCCTGCTCCGCCTGCTCCACGAGGGTGTCCCGGAATATCTCCCAGTTCAGGTCCTCGGCCTTCCCGCCAACCTTCTCCAGCGCCTGGTAAATTGGCACGGTGCCGATGGGAACGGGCGAGTTGCGGATGATCCATTCACGGGTTTCATGGATATGCCTGCCCGTGGACAGATCCATGATGGTATCTGCACCCCAGCGGGTGGCCCAGACCATCTTCTCCACTTCCTCTGCGATAGAGGAAGTGACCGCCGAGTTGCCGATGTTGGCGTTGATCTTTACCCGGAAATTCCGGCCGATGATCATCGGCTCCAGCTCCGGATGGTTGATATTGGCCGGGATGATGGCCCTGCCGGCGGCGACCTCCTGCATCACGAACTGGGGTGTCACCGCGTCGGGCAGGCGCGCTCCGAAGGCGGCGCCTTCGTGCCGCTTCAGCAGGCCCGCCTGCGCATACCGCTCCCTCAGCTCCGCCAGGCGGGCATTCTCCCGGATGGCAACGTACTCCATCTCCGGCGTAATCGTCCCCCGACGGGCATAGTGCATCTGAGTCACATTGGCCCCGGTCGCGGCGCGCCTGGGGAGCGGGACCTTCGGAAAACGGATGTTCTCCAGACTGGTGTCCGTCAGCCGATGCTGCGAATACTGGGCGCTGCGGGCCGGCAGCGGCTCCGAATCCCCTCGTTCCTCGATCCACGGACCGCGAAGGCCGGCCAGACCGGCACACAGGTCGATGGCAACCGCTGGATCGGTGTAGGGCCCGGACGTGTCGTACAGCGTGATCGCCGGGTTGGCGATGCCGCCGCCCTCGGAGGGCGTGTCCGTCTGGGCGACCTCGCGCATGGCCACCCTGATGTCGGCGCGAGAGCCGTTGACGATTATCTTCCGGGAGTTCGGGAACGGCCGGGTGACCTCCTCGCTCAGCCGGGCGGTTTCCTGGAACAGATCGGTGGGATCAGCGCTCATGCATACCTCTCGGCGGCCGCCACAAACGAGGCCGCGCAAATTTCGATGAATTTATGGCTTTCAGGCGGGCGGTTATGGCAGTAGGCAGGCATCGCACTAGCTTAGCTCAATCCACCTGCAGCCCGTACCTTCATTCACCATAATGTGGGAGGGCCGTCTTGTCACTCCGGACGGCAGCCCGTACATTCTGCGACCTCAGGCGTCGATCGGCGCCCGATCGATCGGAGACGACGATGCATCCGGACTCGGCCCGCGAACAAATGATCACACAGCAGCTACGTGCCTGGCACGTGTTGAACCCGCGCGTGCTCCGGACCATGGCGGAGATTCCGCGAGAGAGGTTCTTTTCGCCCGCCTACCAGGGGCTGGCCTTTGCCGACGCGGCGGTCCCTATTGGCCACAATCAGGTGATGCTGCCGCCCAAGATCCAGGGACGCCTGCTACAGGCCCTGGCGCCCACGCCGAACGACTGGGTACTGGACGTGGGGACGGGAACCGGATTCCTCGCGGCCTGCCTCGCCCGGATGGCCGCCCAGGTGCACAGTATCGATATCTGCCCCGAGTTTCCCGATCTGGCCAAGGCCCGCCTTTCCGATCTGGGTGTCCGCAACGTCAGCACCGAAATCGCAGATGCCATGGCCTTTGACTCGTCCAGACAGTTCGATGCCATCGCAATCACCGCCGCTCTGCCTGTCTATCAGGACCGTTTCGAGGAATGGCTGGCGCCGGGGGGTCGGATGTTCGTTGTCGTCGGCATGCCGCCGATCCGAGAAGCCCTCCTCGTGACGCGCTCCCAGAGCGGCTGTGACCGACAGGTCTTGTTCGAGACGGACTTACCGCAGATGATCAATGCGCCCCTCCCTGAAGAATTCGTTTTCTGAAGGTCGGGATCCGCGGTGATCGGCGAAATCGGACCGAGGGAACTCGCGCACCTGTTGAAGGAAGCGACCGCCCCGCTGCTCCTCGATGTTCGGGAGACCTGGGAACTCGACCTGGCCTCCATCCCGGGCGCGCTGAACATACCCATGGCCCAGATTCCGGATCGCCTGGACGAGCTGAGCCGGGATCGGGAGATCGTGGTCATATGTCATCATGGCGCGCGCAGCTTTCAGGTCGCCGTGTTCCTGAAACAATCGGGCTTCGAAACGGTCATCAATCTGGCGGGGGGTATCGACGCCTGGTCCCGGGAGGTGGACCGGAGCGTGCCTTTATACTGACGTGTCTCCGGGCGCGCAGGCCTGGACTTGCATGACAGACATATGGTGATATAGTTAACTAAAACACTAGCTCTGTCCCGACCCCAAGGGAGATTCTGAGAATGAACAGGTTCACGGGCGTTATCGCTCTGGCTGCCATGCTTACGAGCTGGCAAACCGCGTCGGCGGTGAGTCTTGTGGAGATCTACGAAGATGCGCTGGCGGCGGACCCCACGTTGCGGGAGGCTGCGGCCAATCGCATGGCCACGCTCCAGGCCAAGCCGCAGGCTCTGGCCTCTTTGCTGCCGCAACTGACGGGGCAATACACCTACGCCAAGGCATGGACCTCGGGACAGAACACATTTTCCCAGGCGCTGGATACCAGCAGTCCCCCGGATGGCATTCCGGATACGGTGGTGCCGATCGAGTCCAACTTCAGCCAGGACACCGACCCCCAGAAGTTCTGGCAGCTGCAGCTCACCCAGACCCTGTTCCGCTGGGATCAGTGGGTGACGCTCAAGCAGGCGGACAAAGAGGTCGCCCAGGCAGAGGCGGAATACCGCGCTGCCCAGCAGGACCTGATGCTGAGGGTCGCCCAGCGTTATTTCGACGTGCTTGGGGCCAAGGCCACGCTGGAGGCTGGCGAGGCCGCGAAAGAGGCTATCGGACGACAACTGGAGCAGGCCGAGAAGCGCTTCGAGGTGGGGCTGATCGCCATCACCGACGTTCAGGAGGCGCAGGCCTCCTACGATTCCGCGGTCGCCGGGGTGATCGAGGCCAAGCGCAGCCTCGCCGCGGCCCAGGAGTTTGTCAGGGAGATCACGGGACAGTACTACGAGGTCCTGGCGGACGCCGGCCCGGACATCCCGTTGATTTCGCCGAACCCGAACGACGTGGAGCAATGGGTGAACACGGCGCTGGAGCAGAATCTGACGGTGGAAGCCAGCCGGCTGGCCGCCCAGATCGCGCGGGACGAAGTGAGCTCGAGGAAGAGCGGCCACATGCCGACCGTCGATTTCTTCGCGCGGCGCTCCAACGACGATCGTTCCGCCGACAGGGACGACAAGGGGTTCCTGAATGGCGAGCCGATCGGGCACCTGCCGGCGGACAGCGATATCTGGAACGACTCCATCGGCGTCCAGTTGAACATGCCGATATTCAGCGGCGGTGCGGTTCGCTCCCAGGTCAAGGAAGCGGGTTTCCAGTACCGGGCCGCCCAGGAGCGACTGGAGCGCTCGGCCCGGGAAACGGAGCGGGAGGTGCGGGATTCGTTCCTCTCCGTGAACGCGGAGATCGCCCGGGTCCAGGCGCTGGCCAAATCCGTAGAATCCAACCAGACCGCTCTCAGGGCCACTGAGGCAGGATTCGAGGTGGGCACCCGGACCACGGTGGACGTGCTGGACGCCCGCCGCAACCTGTTCGAGGCCCAGCGCGACTACGCGCGGAGCCGGTACACCTACGTGGTCAATGCGCTACGCCTGAAACAGGCCTCCGGCACCCTCGGGGAGGGCGACATCAGGGAAGTCGACGGCTGGCTGGCCGAATAGCCCGGCGTCGACCCGGCCGCAACGCGGCCATCAGCGGACCAGGTCCGCCGCGGCATCGTCCAGAAGAGGGATGACCAGGCGCAACAGCCGATCCAGAGCGCCCCGGTTCTGGTCGAGGATTCGACGACCGGCCGCGCCGCGACGCCGACGGAGATCCGCTGACGCCAGGCAGGCGGCCATTTCATTTTCCATGCCGTGCTCATCCTCGACGACCGTGAGGGCTCCGGCCGCCCGCAGCATTTCGGCGATATCCTCGGCGTTGAAATTGTGCGGGCCGGTGACGATCGGAAGGGCCAGCGCCGCCGGTTCAAGCAGATTGTGCCCCCCGACACGGATCAGGCTCCCGCCGACGAAAGCCGCATCCGCGGCGGCGTAAAACAGGGACAGCTCGCCCAGGGTGTCGCCGAGGAAGACGTCTGTATCCGGGGAACACGAATCTCCCGTGCTCCGTCGGACGTACTGCAGCCCGGCCCGTTCCACCGCCGCCGCCACGCTCTCGAATCGCTGGGGATGTCGTGGCACCAGGATCAGTAGCAATCCCGGGAAACGCTCCCGCAATCGCAAATGCACGGCCAGGGCGATGTCCTCTTCTCCCTCATGGGTGCTGGCAGCGATCCAGACGGGCCGTTCGGGGGCATTGTCGGCGCGAAAGCGCCGTCCATCCTCGATGACCGACTGCGGCAGCTCCACGTCGAACTTGATGTTCCCCACGACGTGTGTGCGCTCAGGGTTGGCGCCGATCAGTCGGAACCGGTCTGCGTCCCGTTCACTCTGGGCAGCAAGCACAATGCCGTGAGCCAGCGTCTCCGCGAACAGACTGACAAATCTGCGGTACTTCCCCACGGAGCGGGGCGATACCCGGGCGTTGGCAAGCACCAGCGGCACGCCGCGACGCCCGCATTCGTGATAAAGATTCGGCCAGATCTCCGTCTCCATGATGATGGCCAGCCGGGGTCTGAACCGGTCGAAGAAACGCCTGACCGCACCCGGCATGTCGTACGGTATGTAACTGTGGATAACCTCGCGACCGAACAGATCCGTGACCCGCTGCGCTCCGGTGGGGGTCACCGTGGTGATGACGACCGGGACATCCGGATATTTCTCCCGCAGCCGCTGCACCATGGGCGAGGCCGCCACGACCTCTCCGACAGACACGGCATGGATCCAGATCGATCGTCCCTCGGTGCGACTTCGGCCAAATCCGAAACGCTCCTCCCACCGATCCAGGTAGGCCGGGTTCCTCATCGCTTTCCAGATCAGGATCGGGACGACGAGCGGCGCGAGAATGTAGGACAGAAAGAGGTAGAACGCCCTCATCGGTCCTTGCCGGCACGTCCCCGGACTCGGTCCAGAATGTCGCTGGTAGAGCACCCTTCTCGGAACGAGAGCACCCTCACCTCGCCGCCATTCTCAAGGACACATTGGCCACCGGCGATTTCCTCGGGACGATAATCTCCGCCCTTGACCAGAACGTCCGGGAGAACCGTGCAGATCAGTCTCTCCGGCGTGTCCTCGGCGAACGGCACCACCCAGTCCACCGCGGCCAGACCCGAGAGTACGGTCATGCGCTCCCCGATGCCGTTGATCGGGCGGTCGTCACCCTTCAGCCTTCGCACCGAGTCGTCATCGTTCACGGCAACCACCAGCCGGTCGCCCAGGGCCTTGGCCTCCTCCAGATAGGCGATGTGGCCGGCATGCAGGATGTCGAAACAGCCGTTTGTCATCACGACCCGCTCGCCCCGCGCCTGCGCCTGGCGCACGGCCTCAACCAGTTCGCTCTCGCCCATCACGCTCCGTCCACCCTTGCCTCTTTGATGCAGGGCCAGCCGAAGCTCCGAGGGACTGACGGAGGCCACGCCGAGTTTGCGAACGACCAGGCCCGCGGCCAGATTGGAGAGCGCCGCCGCCGATTCCATGGAAAGTCCCGCGGCGAGTCCGGCGGCCGCGACGGCGATAACGGTGTCGCCAGCGCCGGTGACGTCGAACACTTCGCGAACCTCAGCCACCAAGTGGTGCACCCCTTCACCAGGACCGAGCAGGGTCATGCCCCTGCTGCTCCGGGTTACCAGAAGCCACGCCACGTTCAGCCGTCGACGCAGAGCATGCCCTTTTTCCGCCAGCTCCGAGTCATCCGCACACCGACCGACGACCGCTTCGAACTCGGCCATGTTCGGCGTGATGACCGTGGCCCCCCGGTAACGGTCGAAGTCCCGCCCCTTGGGGTCTACAAGCACCGGCACTCCGGCACCCCGACAACTGCGGATCAACGGCTCGATCGGGGTCAGTGACCCTTTGCCGTAATCGGATATGACCACGGCTCCCGCGCCATCGAGGGCCGCATCGAAAGATGGCTGAAGGACGGCCGCCGGGATACGAGTGGCATCGGTTTCAAAGTCGAGGCGGATAAGCTGCTGATTCCGACTCAGCACCCGCAGTTTGGTCACGGTGGCCAGGCCGTCGAGGCGGGTCAGACGACACTCGACACCCAGCGGATCGAGCAACTCGACCAGGCGATCGCCTGCCTCGTCATTTCCCGTCACTGCGACCAGTCGGGTAGCGACTCCCAGGCTCGCAAGATTGACGGCGACATTGGCGCCGCCGCCGGCCCGCTCCTCGGACGCCTGCACGTGCACGACGGGAACCGGCGCCTCTGGAGATATTCGCTCCGTCGGCCCGAACCAGTATTTGTCCAGCATGACGTCGCCGGCGACGAGTACACTGGCCTTGTGAAAGTCAGGGACGAGCAGGGTCATGGCCTGGCTCCGGCTTTTCGCGCGGATGTTATCACGCGGACTGCGGCTGATTGTGGCCCCGCGAGCGATCGACATGCCTCTCATGGGGTAAACTGCCGCCTCCCGAGACCGGTCTCGTCACAGCGCCGTATTCTCCTGCGGATGAACAGAGCCGCCACACCGCTGTACAGATTCCTCACGCCCCGGTTCTGGCCGGTCTGGTTCGGTCTCGGCTTCCTCCGTCTCGCGCTGCACCTGCCGTTTCCCGCAAGACTCGGGGCAGGCAGATGGCTCGGTCGCGTATCCATGCGTCTCGCGCCACGCCGGCGCCGGATCGCCGCCATCAATCTGGCACTGTGTTTCCCGGAGATCAGCGAGATCGAGCGGGATGCCCTCCTTCGCGATCACTTCGAATCCCTTGGAATGGCCCTGATCGAGACAGCCATGTGCTGGTGGTCCCCGGATGAGGAAATCCGTCGGCGTGTCCACGTCGAGGGAATTGAGCACCTGGACGAGGCCATGACCCAGGGTCGCGGCGTCATCATGCTGACCGGGCACTTCACGACCCTCGATCTAGGCGGCCGTTTTGTCACGATGCTGGCGCCGGTGGCCGCCGTATACCGCCCCCATGGAAACGCGTTGTTCGACGAAATCGTCAAGCGCGGAAGAGAGCGCTCGGCCAAGGAGACGATCCCGAAACAGGATGTCCGGGGCATCATCCGTGCCCTCAGGCGCGGCCGCGCAGTCTGGTTCGCACCCGACCAGAGCCATCGACGCCGGCACAGCGCCAGCGTACCATTCTTCGGTGTACCGGCGCCGACCAACACCGCCACCTCAACCTTCGCGCGTCTCAGCGGTGCCCCGGTCGTACCGTTCTTCCCGGTCAGGCTGCCGGATAGCCGCGGCTATCGGCTGATTATCCTTCCCGCCCTGGAGAACTTCCCCGGGGATGACCCGGCGGAGGATGCGGCGCGCATCAACCGCCTGCTGGAGGCACAGATCCGCAAAAACCCGGCCCAGTACCTGTGGGTGCACCGCCGCTTCAAGCCCGCCGAACCGCAGGCCGTAGATCACTATGCCGACGTTTGACGATATCCATCGTGAAACGATTCCCAGTTCGCCGCGGCGAACTGGATCGCCGCGTCCTCCATGGATATCTTGTTCAGGGACCTCAACAGTCGGTCCAGATTGGATGTCGACCACGTTCCGGGGGCCCGGATCCGGCCCCGGTCGAAATCCAGCAGCCATGGCTGGCCGGCATGATCCAGCAAGAGGTTGTGAGCGGTAAGGTCTGCATGGCAGACGCCGGCCTCGTGAAACCGGCGCACGCAGGCCCCGAGCCGTCGCCACGCGGATTCAGGAAGGGCCGCCTCGGCCAGGTGGCATGACAGCGGCCTGGCGCCGGGGATGCGCCGGGTGACGAGGTCGGCGGTGTAACTCGCGGCGCGTCTTATATAAATAGCGGCAATCGGTTTCGGAACCGGCAGCCCCTGTTCGAAGAGTCGCTTCAACAGGCGCCATTCACGAACCGATCGCGTGCGATCTGCCCCCTGCCAGACATAATGGTCGCTGAAAAAGCGCCCGACCAGGCCGCCCCGGCGATAGTGTCGAAACGCCCACTCCCCGAACGGGGTCTCCACGAATCTGACTGCGCCCCTGCCCCCTGCCGCCTCGCCGACGGCCGCCCCGCGGCGTTGCCAGAACCCCGGATCGAAATGATCCGGATTCCAGTCCAGGTCGATGCCGTCGTCAGCGACGATGCCGCCATTCCGGAGCCTGGTTGATCGCTCACGCATACGTTCGTCACGCCTCCGGACATTCACCGGTGGCCGCCGTTGGCGGCCCGGTGAGTCTACCATCGGCCGACGCAGCAGCATCCGACGCGCCGGCCGGCGCCCACGGCCCGCGCCGAGATCCTGCAGGGCTCATTCCACGACTCCAGCATCCCTCGCATCTGCCTCCAGAGCGCGAATCGATTCCAGAACGCGGGTCGGCGTGATCTCACGCAGGCACCGAAGATGGCCAAGGGGACATTCCCTCCGGAAGCACGGGCTGCATTCCAGATCCAGGTACAGTGCCGCCGCGCGATCGGTAAGCGGCGGCGTATGTGCGGGAGTCGAGGAACCGTAGATGCCGATCACGTTGCAGCCCGCCGCAGCAGCCACGTGCAGCAGACCGGAATCGTTCGTGATCGCGTGCCGGGCGAGCGCCAGGAGATCGACGGCGTCCTCCAGGCGCGTCTCGCCGCAGAGATTCACAGCCATGCCGCCGGCCCCCGCGATGACCGCTTCGCCCGCCGATCGCTCCTTTGCCGAACCCAGCACCCATACACGGTAACCCTGTTCCCCCAGCCGCCTTGCCACCTGCGAAAAATGAGACAGCGGCCAGCACTTTGCCGGCCCGTACTCGGCCCCCGGCATCAGCGCCACCACGGGGCCATCTTCGTCCAGGCCCAGATCCCTCGTCAGACGGGACTGGTTTTCCGTGTCGACAGTGAGTCGGGGCTGTGGAACCGGCGGCAGCGTCCCGCCCACCGGAAGGCCCAGCGCCACGTAACGCTGTACCGTCTGGCGAAGCACTCCGGGATCCAGTGGGCGAATGTCGTTCACCAGGCCGAAACGCATCTCTCCACGGTAGCCCGTACGCACGG
>Ga0209536_100000206_pt1 | contig 91867 bp, 79 predicted proteins | sample DeeMarSeWOR28_12_FD_187461 | JGI IMG/M metagenome (GOLD analysis project Ga0209536, IMG submission 187461) | Marine sediment microbial communities from White Oak River estuary, North Carolina - WOR-2-8_12 (SPAdes) (version 2) | ecosystem: Environmental > Aquatic > Marine > Intertidal zone >... | reverse complement strand
CGAAGATCTCGTCCACAAGGCTACGGGCTGGCTGTTGCGGGAGGCCGGAAAAACGGATCCGAGTCGGTTGGAGGCCTTCCTGTTGAGCAAAGGTACCAGGATACCCAGGACAGCCCTCCGCTACGCCATAGAGAAGTTCCCCCCTGCCCAGCGCAAGCGACTGCTCCTCAAAACCCGGTAGGATTTCCGATTGAGCAACTGGTGATTGCCGATTGATCGTGCCTGATAAAGGCATTTTCTAAATCACCAATCACAAACCACCAGCCACTAATTCCCAGCCTCATAATATTGCATGGCCTTTTCCATATGGCTATTCAGATCCTGTATCCTGGTTTCAGGATTCGGATGTGTTGAGAGAAATTCAGGTGGTCTTTCACCACCTTCACCCATCATTCTTGTCCAAAATTCCGGTGCCTTTCGTGGATCATAACCTGCCATTGCCATAAAATACAATCCTAATTCATCAGCCTCACTTTCGTGCAGGCGGCTATACGGCAGCATAACTCCTACTTGAGCTCCAACACCGAATGCAGCCATCGCCAAATCTCTGGTCATTTGTGGTTGTGTACTTATTGCTTCAGAAAGTGCAATCCCGCCCATATTAACGACCAGGGCCTGCGACATGCGTTCATTACCATGACGCGCTATAGCATGTGCAATTTCATGCGACATGACCACGGCTACACCATTATCATCCTGACAGACAGGCATGATACCCTCATAAAAAGCAATCTTTCCGCCCGGCATTGCAAAAGCATTTAGCTGTTTTGAAGCTAATACATTATATTCCCATTGATAATTTTCTATCCTGCTTTCCAGATTATATTGTTTTAAAAATGTTTCAACCGCAGCAGTAATCCGTACTCCTACACGTCTTATCTGACTAATGTATTCATTATTGTTAGAAAGACCTTCTTGGGTTACTATCTGTTTGTAACTGTCGACACCCAGGGCATTGATTTCAGATGAAGGAATGGCTACTAATTGATTTCTACCTGTCAACGGTACCTGTGCACAGGCATATAAATATAACAAAGTAACAAAAATCATTAACTTTCTCATTGTCGGAATTGGATTGATGAAATTACTATTTTGAGATTATAACGTAAAATATTGTTTCTTGATGTAAAATTAGGATTGAAATTATTAAAAAAAAAGGGCTGCCCGGTCTGAGCCAGCCCCTCTTAAAACTGGAAAACATAAAATTGTTTTCCAACGTCATGGAAATCTTCCGTCTGAAGATACCACACACATTTATCAAGATACCACAACGAATGGTCTTTTAAAACATCTGAATGAATCACGTGAATATAGCAACGCGCTCACATTTGTATCTCAGGAGAAACACCTCACATGGGTAGACACATTAATTATTGAAAAAGTTGGAAGTAGATCAAAATTAATTTAAAGGGAATCAAATTCCCTGAGTTTACGTAACATTGCAGATTCATAAAGATATATTACCAGAGACTACATATATGAGGGGTAATCAGGGATTTTTACGATCTATTTTGGTTTCAGCCATTATATTTTTTATTTGGTTGGTTTACATGGATTTATACGGGCAATGGTATCTGTTTAAAAAAAACTGGTTCATGTCATTGACTATGGTATTTGGATCATTTATTGCCGGAGCAAGTTCGGAGGGTGGAGGGGCTGTCGCTTTTCCGGTTTTGACCTTGATTTATCAGATTACACCCCCGATCGCCAGGAATTTCAGTCTGGCTATTCAAAGTATTGGCATGACTACTGCCTCTTATATTATTCTCAGAAATAAATACCCAGTTGAAGTGAGATATCTTATTCCGGTTAGTATCGGTGGACTTTTGGGAATAGTATTGGGAACTCTTTATCTCGTTCCATTATTGCCGGCAGCATATGTTAAAATGCTCTTTGTTACCTTCTGGTTAAGTTTTGGTGTTGTTTTATTTTATGTCAATCAGATTTCAAAGCGGAATGTAGTTGACAGATTACCCGCTCTTACGAATAAAGGTAATCTGATCCTGGGATTAATCGGTGTAGCAGGAGGGGGATTGAGTGCTCTTTTAGGTAGTGGGATCGATATATTTAGTTTCTCCTATGTTACGATGCGGTATCAATTATCTGAAAAAGTTGCCACTCCTACCAGCGTTATTATAATGGCGATTAATTCCATCATTGGTTTTTTACTTCATAAATTGATACTCAATGATTTTGGCATCCAGGAATTTCACTACTGGCTGGTATGCATTCCTGTAGTTATCATTGGAGCTCCGATAGGAGCCAGATTTATTAATGCAAGGACCAGAAAATTTGTTGCCGACTTACTTTATTTAATAATCGTCGTACAATTTGTCGGAGCTTTTCTCATCATTCAACCTAAAGGGGTCCTGTTATTTTTCACAGTATTTATATTTGTGTCTGGATTGTTGATATTTTTTGTTTTTGCCAAAACAAACAATATACAAAAAGAATGAGATTTATTTTTTCGTTAAAAAAAATCGCCTGGAATTACCTGCAGGCGATTTGAATGCATCAATATATATTATAACGTATTAGAAATTCGAACTTTCAAAATCTTTTTTAATGTCGATTGCCGCAAGGGCCTTATCCCTTGATAATTTCTGTTGATCGAACTGTTTCAGAACACTCATTTTTACGGTAACTTCAATCGATTTTGGGATAGAACACTCATCACATCTTGTCATTCTGATTTTAAGAACTAGCATATCGTCGTCTTCCAATGACCTGATGGTTCTTCCATAATCAATCACAAAGTTTTTGATTTCAGCTTCAAATTCAGGATAGAGTTTTTCAATGATTTCCTTGCGTTCTTCCGAATCGACTTTATCATTATCCATAACAGGCATAGTATATAATTTACCTTCGACATAGGAAGAATAGGTTCTGATCTTAAATATTACGCCAAAATTATCCAGTACCTCATAGGTGGGTGTTCCTTCGGTAAAGAATGTTTTGGACAGTTTTGGGTTGTAATATTGTTTGAAAATGCTGGCAAACATTTCAAGATCCGCACGTTTTTTTTCTGGTTCTTTGGTTTTAATAATAATGCGGTTCTTAAACTCCTCAAGTGATATTTTACTGGATTTATAATTGGAAATATCCTTTTTTGAAACTTCCATTGATAAGCCTGCAAATCCCGGACTTTCAATGGTTTCGTCTTCGCTGGCCCATATTATACCATTCATCATATCATGAGGAGATTCCTGGTTTATCAGGATTTTATCTTCCGGTTTAAGCTGTCCGATCAGATCAGCATAATCAGCCAGGAAAGTGATCATAGCTTGTTCCAGTTTTTTATTTTGTTCCAGTACATTCTGTCCCCAGTATTCCATCTCAGCCTTCATTTCTTCTTCATATTCAGCTATTTCAGCCTCCATCTCAGCTTCCGTCTCAGCAATAGCTGCTATTTCAGCTTCTTTGGCTTCTTCAAGAGATCTTTTTTTCTCCTTTATGGATTCTTCGTCATCATCTCCCGTAATGACGATGGCTCTACCCTCCCCAATTCCTTCAATCTTTACTTTTGGAGCCTTTATCTTAGGGGGAGGTAGGTGAAAATAAACAAAATGTCGTGGAATGGTAAATATAACTCCATATCCCTCCACATAATCTGCTTCCAGGTTTCTCCCTTCAAAATACATCTCCGAGTCACTTTTCATTAGCGTTGCCAGAATATTTTTGGCAATTTCCAGATCGCGGTTCATACGCTCTTCATCAATAGTTTGCGCAATCGCCGCCTGACAACTCAGAATGACTGCTAATATTAACACTAACTTTTTCATTATTCTAATTATTTTGATTATTCACATTATTTAACAAGGCAGCAAGCATCTGTTGTGTTTCCTGTTGCTGTTGATCCTGATTTTCTTTCAGGGTTATCAGACTTCTCCTGATCAGTCGTAAATCTTCTTCTCTCTGATTCTGGAGATATTCCGTAAATTGATTCATCACTATTTGAAAATATTCCTGCTGTTGAACAGTTGCATTCCGTAAGTAATTATCCATCAATGTCGCATTGGCATTTTGCACCTGTCGATAATATAGCTGAAGATCTTTTTCAGTAACATTATTTGATGCCTGTTGATACCCAGGTTGATAATTTTGTTTTGATTCCAGGGAGGTGAGTCTTGAATCCAGATCGTTTTCAGTATCATTAAGTCTGGTTAATATAATCGAATTATTTTGAGCAATTTCATTCTTAACGAGGCTTATAATCTGATCCTCTGTTAATGCATTGATCGTTTCAGTTGGTTCCTGATTGTCAAATCCAATAAACAGCTTCTTTTCTTGATATGTAACCGAGAAATTAGTTAAATATCCCACCATCAGTAAAATCACAAGTGATGCTGCGATAGCTATAAATGGTTTAAATAAAATCATTGATCGACGCTTAAATGGATTAGCCCATCCATTCACACCATTTCTTCCCCAGAGGAAAAACGGTTCCATTACTTCCTTGTCTTCAAGATTTGAAAGTCCCTTCCTGACAGATTTTAGTTCTAAAAATTCATTTTTTAATTCAGGATCAGCCTCCATTTCTTTTTCGAAGCGTAGTCTCTCTTCCGTTGACATCTCATCATACAGATAAGCAATCAAATTATTTTTCAAATCTTCTCTTTCCATATTTATATACTTTCTAGGTTTACACCTGTTTTATCAATCATTTTTTTCAGACTGTTTAGCCCATAGTATAACCTTGACTTGGCTGTATTTTCGGAAATGCTCAAAGTCTCGGCAATTTCCCGGAATTTTAATCCCTCGTATTCCTTCATAATTATTATTACTTTCTGTTCTTCCGGTAATAACTTCAACATTTTACCCATCACTTCCTCCAATTCTTTCTGATGATATTCCTTTTCAGGATTAAAGTTTATTTCTTCCATTTTATTCACATCATCATGATTAAAGATAGAAAACCAGTTTTTCCGTTTCTGTCTCCGCTCTTCTTCATGACACTGATTAATTGTGATCCGATATATCCAATATTTGAAGCTTCGTATATCTTTAAGACTCCCAATATTGTCATAAACCGCAATAAAAGTTCGTTGTGTTACTTCCATGGCCAGATCATGATTGCTAAAGTATTTTAATGTCACATTATAAATTCTTTTGAACCACAAGCCAACCAATTTTCCGAAAGCGTGATTATCGCCTTTTTGCGATTTTTCGACCAAACTTTCACTGTGATTAATTGCGATGTCTCTCAGCGTTTCTGACATAATTTCTTGAAGCTTCTGTTGTATAGATGTTTAGTTGATTTAAAAAGTTTTATCATAGCCGAATTTTTTAAGAATTTGACCATATTATTCAACATTTAGCCATTACGTTTTAAGATTAAGTCATTCAATCTCATGATGTTCCAATAAATGAAAAATAACTATCAAACAAAATAAAATATGCAATACTCAAAACTACGGAAAATGAAAAATTGAAATCTGTAAATTGGAATTTGTTTGATCATTGTTATTTTAAGGTCGGAATTTATTTTCTTATAATAATAATCAGATCGGTATTGCTTTCACTATCCTTTGGAAATTTTAATCAAGCCTTCCTTGATAAATCCGGTTCCGTAGGCGAATAATTGTATAAATCCTGCCCATACGCTCATGAGAGCTATGGAGAAGTTTTTATTTTCTTTAAATGAATCAATGAATAAAATAATTGCGAACAATAAATATAATAAAAACAAGGAAAGAGAAAGTGTATTTGAAAAAGGTAAAGAAATGACCATCGTACATAAACCTAACATAAATGCTGCAGGAAAAAAATGAATAATCTTTAACTGGTCAGGATAAAATCGGGATATGTTTATTCGGGCTTTTCCGAAAAATTGTAATTGTTTGAAAAATTGCCACCAGGATGTTCTTCTTTTATGATATACAAAAGCGTTTGGAATCAATCCTGTTTTAAATCCATTTTTTATAATCCGAATACTGAATTCTATATCCTCACCTTTATAGGGGATGATATATCCACCTGTCGTTTTATAAACCAGAGGAGAAATTCCCATATTAAAGCTACGTGGGTGATATGATCCTATTCCTTTTTTTCGACCACGTGTGCCTCCAGTGGTGAAAAATGATGTCATCGCATAATTGATCGCCTTTTGTTTTGGGGAAAATGATTCATGTGCCTTGTCTGGTCCACCATATGCATCAAGATAGTGTTTATCAAGGTATATATTGACTTCTTTAAGATAATTGGGAGGCAGCATACAGTCTGAGTCAAAAACAATGAAGTAATCACCTTTTGCCCTATCGTATCCGTAGTTCCTGGCAAATCCCTGACCTTCATTTTTTTTAAAATAATAAGAAATATCCAACTCATGAATGTATTTTTCCGCAACATGATCACATATATTCTGAGATCCATCTTCCACAACAATAACTTCAAAATTTTGATATGTTTGTGATGTGAGACTCTCTAGTAATTCATCTATTTCATCAGGACGGTTATAGACAGGAATGATAATTGAATATTTTCGTTCCACTTTACTTATTTGAATCCTTTCTTCTCAAGGATCAGATATTGGGTTGTTTTATCAGAATTAAGTGTTAGAATTTCTGCCAAGAAACCAGTAAGAAACATTTGCACCCCGATTATAACAGCCACCAGAGCCAGATAAAATAGCGGTTGTTCAGTTACATCCCGAATCGGTTGAATGTGGTTTCTGATTTGATAAACTTTTAATCCTATGATCCAGAAGGTGATGATGAATCCAAAAAGAAAGGAAAGTGTACCCAGGGTTCCAAAAAAATGCATGGGTTTTTTAATAAAACGCATGACAAAAGTAATGGAAATAAGATCAAGAAATCCATTAATGAATCTTTCAAATCCAAATTTACTCCTTCCGTATTTTCTCGGGTAATGTGTAACTATCTTTTCACCGATCCTGTCGAAACCATTCCACTTGGCTATGACTGGAATATAGCGATGCATTTCTCCATATATACGAATATTATGAATAACTTCAGAACGGTAAGCTTTTAATCCACAATTGAAATCGTGCAGCTTTATTCTTGAAATTTTCCTTGTAATCAAATTGAATAACTTCGAAGGAATAGTTTTGGTAAATGGATCATGCCGCTTTTTTTTCCAGCCTGAAACCAGATCATAATCACCGTTTTTGATCATATTGTACAGTTCCGGTATTTCATCGGGACTGTCCTGCATATCGGCATCGAGTGTAATGATCACGCTTCCAGAGGCTGAACTGAAACCCATATCCAATGCAGCGGATTTGCCATAATTCCTGCTGAATCTGATCCCCTTATAACATGAGTTTGCTTGTATTAACGATTTGATTATGGACCAGGACTTGTCCTTGCTACCATCATCAATTAGGATAACCTCGTAAGTCAGGCTGTTTTTTTTCACTACGCTATCTATCCACCCACATAATTCATTAAGTGATTCTTCCTCTTCAAAAACAGGGATGATAATAGAAATTTCAGGTTTTTCCTGCATTCAGTCTTTTTTTAACAAATTAACCCAAAAAATTTAAAAATGATTCGGGTTAACTAAAAATATGGCTTTTACGATTATAAATTAATAAAAAGCCCGGATCTGTTCAGGAACCGGGCTTGGAGGAATTAGTTATATTTATGATTGTAGTTCCGGATTCGATTTTTTCGTTATAGCAGTTACAATCAGACTGATTATAAATCCAAAAATAATGCCTGCTATTAAGCCAAACACTAATATCATTTCAGGTGAACTGAACTTGGATTGTATTTCCAGTGTTTGCTCTATTTGGGCATCGCTCAATCCACGACTTTCCAAAGATTCTATTGTTTGTTCCTTGATCTGATCTAAAATCGAATCATCAACAAATTTGATATAGATATAAGAAAAAATCGATCCAAGTACTGTACTGATTGTCACAATAATCATAGAAATTCCTAATCCCTGACTATAACTCATAAATTCGTTTGATCTCTTAAAATCACGGTGTGCTAATACGAGTGCGATAATAAGAAATACAAAGCCGATATATCCCAAAGCTCTGTTAGCTGCTAAGCCAAAGATCTGCAGAATAAGTGAATAGATAATGGATACAAGAGCCAGATAAATCCCATATTTAAGGCCAAGTTGTTTTACGGTTAGTTTTTCTTCCATAATTAAAAAGTTTTTTTTCTGAGAATTAGAGAGATGATTATAGTTAAAAATACACCATAAGGCAAGCTTTTTAAGAAATAATCAATAGCAAGATCAAAAATTGTTGTTGTAGGTAGAATTTCAATGGTTTTGGAAATGGCTTCTTTTCCGATCGATTCTACCAATTCCTCATTGACAGTTTGAATCTGTTCGGTCAATTGTTCGACATACGTTGATACGAAACTTTTATCAAGAATACCTCCAAAAAGAAGAATAAATATAGCCATTATAAATGCAGTTATTAAAACCGTTTGAATTCCAAGACTCATACCCTGCCAGAAATGAAGGAATCCATCGTTTTTATTTTCTTTAAAATCCCTGATAGCAAATACAAGTATGATGGGGAATAGAATAATTCTATAATCGAAAATAGCCGGTATCAGTAATGGATTTTTCCCAAAAAAATTCAAAACCAGAAAAAGGACTATGGCTATAATTGCCGCCAGCACGCCATATCTGATTGGTATTAAGTGGATAGGACTGATTTTCAGTATTTTGTTAGATTTGACCGTCAATATACGTTTTGTTTTTGTTGATCGTCGCAACAACCTTCCCGAGTAATGATTTATTCCAGAAGGGTGAATTAATTGATTTCGATTTGTTTGTATGATTATTCAATACCCAGGATATGCTCGGATCGAAAACTGTAAGATTTGCTGCGGCACCCTCTTTTATCACAGGAATAGGCAATCCAAGCCTTTTTCTTGGATTCAGCGTTATCTTATCCAGGTATAGTGCCCAACTATCTGAACCTAATGTACTCACTAGAACAGGATAAAAAGTCTGTAAACCCAGGATACCAAAATCAGCCAGATCGAATTCCAGCTGTTTGCATTCTATATCATGTGGCGTATGACTTGATACAATAATATCTATTGTGCTATCTTCAAGACCTTTGATGAGTGCTTTAATATCCTTTTTTTCACGAAATGGTGGATTTACTTTATAGTTTGTATCGAAATCGTTCAGATAACTGTCATCAAAAGCAATCTGATGTATTGCAATATCACAGCTGATATCCAGATTTTTTTTTGCAGCCTTGATTATTTTTAATGCATTAGCAGTTGATACATTAGAAAAATGTAATTTGCCGCCCGTATATTCCAGAATCCTTACATCTCTTTCAATGGCAATTTCCTCTGCAATAGATGGCATCCCTTTTAACCCAAGAGAAGTGCTGGTGGTTCCCTCATGCATATTCCCAAGCAGATTGAGCCATTTATCTTCCGGCTTATTAATCACCAGACCATTGAATTTTTTAACATATAATAATGCCTTAAGCAAAATATCCGTATTCCATAACGGTTGTTCCCCATCTGTGAAAGCCACTGCACCAGCTTCATGCTGGTCCAGCATTTCCGTAATTTCCTCTCCCTTATTATCTACTGTTACAGATCCATATGGATAAATAGCAGGTAAACATTTATCAGCCTTAGCTAGTACATAACCTATGTCATTCTTTGATTGAAGCGCTGGTTTTGTATTGGGTAATATAGCAACACCTGTAAATCCTCCTGCTGCTGCAACTTCCCCCCCACTTAGTATATCTTCCTTATGTTCATTACCAGGATCATTGAAATTTGATCGCATATCAAACCAGCCAATGGATACCATTAGCTTTTTACCCTGGATCAATCGCCCCTCCTCTTTCAGGTTGTTGTCAATCTTTATGATTTTTCCATTATTGATCAGAATATCTTTCTTTTTTTGATGAAATGGTGAGCCATGATGGAGAATCTGAGCATCTTTAATTAATATTTTCATCCGTTTAAAAATTTTGCCATGAAAATAATTTGTCAAAAATTTTCGCACAATCTGGAACCACTCTTTCCAGTCGTTCTCACAAGCCCCGATGATTATCGGCGTTAATCATTCTTGTTTTCAAAAATTTAATGCTTAAAATTTTCATGTTCGTTTCATATTATAAAAATCTGATAATTAATATTTCTGCCAGTAAAAAAATGAGTGCCATAATCAATGTTATACGCCATAAAGGGATACCGAGATATTTGGCTTTTATCTCTTTCTCAAAATTATCAATTCCTATGGTATTAAAAAGCGTAATACCAGAATTTTCGTCGGACAATATTTTTAATTCTTCGAGTGTGAATTGATCAAGTCTGGATTCGGTTTCTTCCGGATTAAAGGCAATATACCCATTGAAATTAGTTCCTATTTCCATATCATATATACCAGGTTTGATCTGGAACTTTGGCAATTCCATGTAAACATCGTTACCAGAAATTCGCTGGCCAGGAATGACCTCTGTGTTATTCCCTCTTAATTTGATTAAAGACTCCTGTTCAATAGAATCGATTTTCAATGAAATAACAGGTTTACTCAGATTATAATATAAATTGTTAAATTCTTTCTTGCTCAGCATGGCCATACGATACATAATGGGTACGAAAATTGCAGTTGTTTGGAAGTCAGTAAAATCAAATCTAAGAGGTGAGACTAATAAATAAAACCGATTCCTCGATTCCTGATATGATAAAAAATTAGATCCATCGGTAAATTTAATTAAATCCATATTCGTTTCAGGTAATTGAATAACCGATTTTGCAGAAGGCATACTAAAATTACCGGTTTTATCTTCAAATATTTCAGCAAAATAGGGATTGTTAAGATCCAGAGATGCAAGATCCATTCTTGATCGAAGGCTATCGGGGATTTTTCTTATAGATGCGTTAAGTGGTAAATAAGATTCGATATCGATATTTTGTGAAGGAATCAATAATATATCACCTTTGTTTTGAAGGAACTGTGCCAAAGCACTGCTAATGGTAGTTTCCAAACTGGTAATATCGTTTAAAATTATAAGATTAGCATTCTGCAGATCATTATAATCAATATTGCGAATATGGTAAGATCTGAAGTTAAACAGATTAGGATTCCCAAATACCTTTTCAATGACGCTGGCACTATCAGTTTCCTTTAATTCGACAATATCTATGCGGTCAGCCAGGTTTAATGTAAAATAAAAATCATTGTCGAATGTGACTGGAAAATCCTCAAAATTGATCCTGCCCCGGTTATATTTATTTAACTGGAAACCTATATCGAAAGATACTGATCCATTTCCATAAGGACTGATATCAACTGATCCATTCGCAGACTGTACATCATTGATAAAAAACCGAACCAGTAAGTCATTGATATCTTCATTTCCGTCATTTTTAAGTATCAATTTTAATTCATTTTTTTCACCTTCGATCAAAAATGGATTGGATAAATAAAGCGAATCAACATAAACATTTGATGAACTTGTAAAAAGAAGGGGAATCAGGAATAAATTTTTCGTAGTATCCATCTGAATTGATTCAAGGCTTCCAATAGTTGATTTTTGAAAGTCTGATAACCAGTATATATCAGAAGTAGTACCTGAAATGGTTAAATTATCCATCCTATCCAAAATATCTTCCAGAGATCTTGAAATACCGCTTAAATTAATTTCAGTTATCAACTCACTGATCTCATTTTTAGATTTTGGTGCATTCGAAAATGGAGCAAAATCATTGGTAATTAATGATACATTCGTATTTTGGGGGTAAAGGTCCAGAATTACCTGGACATAGGCTATAGCTGCTTCAAAACCAGTAAGATTTTCATCGACATAATTTGACATGCTATTAGAATTATCCAGATAGATAAATATCTGATTAGTATTCATATTTTTTTCTTTTGCAGGAATGAATGGTTGTGCAAAAGTGAATACCAGGAATAGAATAAACATTAACCTTGATAATAAAATCAGGTAATGTTTAATCTTTAATTTGGTACTGCTTGCCTTTTTGACTTGTTGAAGAAAAAGATTATTAGAGAAATAGATTTTTTTTGCTCGCCGAAAATTAAATAAATGGATAATAATGGGAATTCCCAATGCCAAAAGTCCAAATAAAAACTGTGGATAAACAAAGCTCATGAAGTGTAAAACTACTAAATGTAGATAAACCGGAGTATGCCAAATAATAAAAAGTTTTTTCCCCAATTTGTTGACTTTTTAAATTCTCCTCAATAATCCGGTTTTATTAGAAAATGGTCGATAATAGGAGGATATGACCGAATCTGGACGTTTCGGTGAAGTAAAAACCATTTATATGGAAAAATTTTCAATTTGGCACACATTTCGTATTAATCATCGCAATGATAGTGATGAATTTTTTAATCTTTAAAAATTTTGCTTTACTTGTATCTTTTGCATATATCATTTCTATTCCTTTATCCTATCTGTTAATGAAAAAATGGTCGGAGGGATTCGCTTACAGGATATCCATTGGTATACTCGAATTTATTATTGCCGCCTTGATCACCCTGATTGTCATCCTTATTTCAGTTGGGTATAAATCGTTACGCACTTCAGCTCAGAATTCAGTTAATTCTCTTCTGTATGAATATTTTTCAGCCAATAAACTTTTGGAATGCTTTAGTTTTGCACGTGAAATATAAAACTGTATTTTTACGCAAAACTGATTTTATGAGTGTATTAGTAAATAAAAATTCCAAAGTCATTGTACAGGGATTTACTGGTTCCGAAGGCACATTCCATGCGGAACAGATGATTGAATATGGAACAAATATCGTGGGCGGAGTCACACCTGGTAAAGGTGGACAGGTTCATCTCGATAGACCGGTTTTTAATACAGTACAACAGGCTGTTCAAGAAACAGGTGCCAATGTATCTGTAATTTTTGTCCCTCCTGCTTTTGCAGCCGATGCAATCATGGAAGCAGCAGATGCCGGAATCAGGGTAATCGTGACCATAACTGAAGGTATTCCAACACGGGATATGATTACTGTCAAACATTATTTGAAAAATAAGGATGTTGTGCTGGTAGGGCCGAATTGTCCTGGAGTAATCACCCCTGAAGAGGCAAAGGTTGGAATTATGCCGGGTTTCATTCATAAAAAAGGAACTATAGGCATCGTATCAAGATCCGGTACCCTCACCTATGAAGCTGTGGATCAGGTTACAAAATCGGGTTTGGGTCAATCGACTTGTATCGGTATTGGTGGAGATCCAATTATTGGAACTACAACAAAAGATGGTATTCAGATGCTGATGGAAGATCCTGAAACCGAAGGAATCATCATGATCGGAGAAATAGGAGGAAATATGGAAGCTGAAGCAGCTGAATACATACAAAAATATGGTACAAAACCTGTTGTTGGATTTATTGCTGGTCAAACCGCCCCTCCTGGCCGACGAATGGGGCATGCAGGAGCTATCATAGGTGGTGCGGCTGATACGGCTGAGGCTAAAATGAAAATCATGCGCGAATGTGGTATTCATGTAGTCGACTCACCCGCAAATATTGGCGAAACCATGATCAACGCACTTCGAAAATAAAATTATTACTTAAAGTTAAGATTTAATAAAGCTCCATTAAAACAAGGATTTTCTGTATGGTAAAGATTTTATTACTCATGTAATAAATGGATACAGCTTTGTTCGTTTTCCCCAATTAATTAAACCAATTTAGTATTGGATCAAAGCTGTTGAAAATATGAAGAAATTATTGATTGGAGCATTTTTTGTTTTCACAGTGATAACGGGATGCAATATGAGCGATGAAGTGGTGCCATCCCCACAAGTTGATGTTAAAGCCATAATCCAGAATTTTGAAGATCAGTTACATAATGATAAGATGGATATTCAGAATTCAAGAGCTATGCAGGCTATGGAATCATTTTCAGCTCTTTCGACAAATTCATTTGATTTACCATTCGATCTCAAAATTGAAAATATTTCTTTTTACTATGCCAATCTTAGAACACAGGAAGGCACAAATGAAAGGGGAGATTTTGATTATGTAAATAATCTAGGCAATTATTACTGGGATTCAGGCATGGGTGAATTCATTAAATCTAGTGAGGAGACTAATTATATTCAATTAAATTTTCCAGGTGATAAAAATGGCTGGGAAAATAATGCCACACTAACAATCACCAATTATACCGAAATCGATCTAACTGATATAAGAGAGGGATCTTCAGGTCCTGTATTTGAAGTAACTTCCTTTGAATCATTACTTTATATAGATGGAAAGGTAGAAATGGAGATACATTATTCAGCTGAATATGATAATACAGGAATACTCGATCAGATGTCCTTGGATGCAATTATTAATCCCTTTCAATTAACAATTGATCTGACCCAAAGTAATGGTGTATCTCAGTTAAATACTTTATGGGAAAAACAAAACAATCCCATATTATCATCCTATTTTCTGATAGCACGACGGAATGTCAATTTTACAGCATATGAGGGATTAGCATTTACCGGAAAAACATCGGGATATATTAAATACCGGGAATTAAAAGTGGATGGGTCATTTGATTTTTCAAATATAGAAATAGAAAATGAAGATAAAAGTGCAGCTTGTCATATGGCACTCTACAACAGTAACATGAAACTCGGTAAGATGTATATTGATTTTGAAACTGAAGGAGAAATGATTAAGGCGGGTTCAATCCGATACTATATTGAAGTAGAAGACCAACCTCGTTTTTGTATTGATGGATTAATTAAACCGCTTTTTGAAGGATTTTATAACCTCATCTAAACAACTTATTTTCATATGATTTAAAAAACCCTCGGTGATTCACCGAGGGTTTTTTATATGTAAGATTTCCTGGTAATGTGTATGGTTTTATTTTTACAAAAATTTTAAAAGGTTATTTGGCAAAAGTAACAGAACGCGTCTCCCGTATTACAGTTACTTTAATTTGACCTGGATACTGCATGTCCTTTTCAATTTTTTGCGAGATCTCGAAGGATAATTTTCCTGATTGTTCATCCGATACAGTTTCAGCATCTACGAGAACACGTAATTCACGACCTGCCTGTATCGCATAGCATTTATTTACGCCTTCAAAGCTCAAGGCCAGTTCCTCCAATTCTCGCAAACGTTTAATATATGATTCCATTACCTCCCGGCGTGCTCCGGGACGAGCTCCCGAAATTGCATCTGATATTTGAATCAGTGGAGATATCATGGCAGACATCTCAATTTCATCATGATGAGCACCAATGGCATTACATACATCCGGATGTTCTTTATACTTTTTGGCTAATTCCATGCCTACAATGGCATGTGGTTGATCAGGCTCATCAGGATAAACTTTGCCAATATCGTGCAGTAATCCGGCTCGTTTGGCTAATTTAGCATTTAAACCAAGTTCAGCGGCTAAGGTGGCACATAACTTAGCTACTTCCCTGGAATGCTGAAGGAGGTTTTGTCCATAAGAGGAACGGAAACGCATCCTTCCAACCATCTTAATCAATTCTGGATGTAATCCATGTACACCGAGATCGATTACTGTTCGTTCTCCTAGTTCTACGATTTCTTCCTCAATATTTTTCTGGGTTTTTCCTACTACTTCCTCAATCCTTGCCGGGTGAATTCTGCCATCAGCTACCAGCCGATGGAGGGATAATCTGGCTATTTCTCTTCTTACCGGATCAAATCCTGATATTATAATGGCTTCAGGAGTGTCATCCACTATAATTTCAACTCCGGTTATAGACTCTAATGCGCGAATATTACGCCCCTCCCTTCCAATTATCTTGCCTTTTATCTCGTCACTTTCAATATTGAATACCGATACGCAATTTTCAATTGTATGTTCAGTTGCTGTTCTTTGAAGCGTTTTAATTATAAGGTTCTTGGCTTCCCGGGTTGATGACAATTTAGCTTCTTCCATGATATCCTTGATAAACGAGGAAGCTTTGGTCTGAGCTTCATCTTTAAGAGTTTCCATCATTTTTTCAAGTGCTTCCTCTTTGGAAAGACTGGCTATTTTTTCAAGTGCACTAACCTGTTCAAGCCTTACTTTATCCAGTTCATTTTTTCGTTTTTTTAATATTTCCAACTGAGCGGTCATGTTTTCTTTCAAGCTTTCTAATTCAGCTTCCCTTCGTTGTATCTGTTCCATTTGCTTGGACAAGTTCTGCTCCCTTTGCTTTATCTTATTTTCATTGCTGATGATTAGATTTTTCTTTTTACTAGCTTCCTCTTCAAATTCAGCTTTTAGTTTAAGAAACTTTTCTTTTGCTTCCAGTATTTTATCCTTTTTGATGTTCTCGGCATTTATTTCAGCCTCTCTTAAAATGAGATTTGCTTTTTCCTGCGCTTCTTTCTCATCTTTTTTAAGAATTTTCCGGAAGATGACGTATCCAACCAATGCTCCGATGGCCAAGGATACAATTCCAATGATTACAATAATTGTTACATAGTCCATTATTTCCCTTATTTACAAAGGGTAGGAGAAGGGGTAATCTGATTAAAAAACGCGTTAATCAGGATTGGGTCACCGAAGATAGGATATTATTTAAACTATTTACTTTTTCAAGTATTGTTTCATCATTTATCACATCAATTTCTTCCTTCTGACTCTTATCAACCAGAATATCAAATGCTACCATTGCCAGAAGATCTTGTTTATCATCGATCCCAAAATGTTTTGCATAATATTTGAGCTTATCATTGATAATCCTACCTGCCTTTCTAATCCTTTCCTCATCATCAGGATCAACTTTCATTGGATATTCCCTATCTGCTATTTTAATTTTTATAGACAGCTCCCGCATTTTTTATCTATTTTATTTATACCTGCGTTAAATGCAAGATGCATTTATCTATTTCCCTTATGTATTCGTTTATCTGATTTTTTAATTCAGAATTATCAGCTTCTCCATCCCTTACATTCCTAACAATTTTACTAATTTTATATTTATTTTGAAAGTCAATAATTTGCGCATCCTTTTTATTAATCAATTCTTTGAGTTCATTGTTTTCATCCTTCAGGGATACCATTTCATTTTGAAGTGAATTGTAATCGTTTACTAGAATTTTAATTCTTCTTTCCAGGTTTGAAATACTTAAACTGAGTTTTTCTTTGTTCATTTTTTTACTTTCTAATTATGGCCCCTAATTCTTTTTCAAAAGATTGCATCAAATGATTCATCGTTTTTTCAATGATTTTATCTGTAAGCGTTTTTGTTTTGTCCTGAAGAATGAAACTCATGGCATAGGCTTTCTTGGTTTTTTCAATTTTATTTCCTTCGTAATAATCAAAGACATTGATTCTTCGAACAAGTTGGTTTTCTTTCTTTCTAACAATTTTTAAAATATCATTAAAAGTAACCGATTTATCGATGACCAATGAAAGATCACGCCTCACTTCTGGATACTTGGAAACACTTTCTATGCTAATATCACTTGATGCCAAGAGGGTAAAATAATCCCAGTCAAAAATACCAAAAAGAACGTCTTGTTTTATATCGGTAAGTTGTAAAATTTTTCTTGATAACCAACCAAAAGTAACCAGATTTTTATCATTTACAAATAGATTTACACTCTCTCGAAAAATTTCATTCTGAAAAAAATCCAGATTGAACTCGGTGATATTAAATTTATGTAATATTTTTTGAATTACCTCATAAAGATCATGAAATTCAACCTGCCTGGTTTGACGTATCCAGTTTTCAGATTCATAATTACCTGTCATCAAAAGGCTTAATTCATTAACTTCCAGGTATTTGTTATCTGATTTTGCATAAGATTTTCCCAATTCAAAAAATTTTAGATCTTTCTGCTTGTGGTTTATATTATAGGCAATTACTTCCAGACCTGTAAATAATAAACTTTGTCGTAGAACACTTAATTCTTCACTAAGCTTGTTTAAGATCTTAATATTTTCACCTCTTTTAACGGACGGGACATTCTCAATATATTTTGGTGATGTTAAAGAATTAGTTTGAATTTCGATAAAACCATTCCCCGCCAGTAAATCAACCAATCTTTCTTCAAGCTGTATTGGATCTTGCTCTGGAAATTCAGCAAGATAGTTGCTCCCAATATTCTCCGGGATCTCAATATTATCATAACCATATATACGGAGTAATTCCTCAATTACATCTGCCTCCCGTTGAACATCAGCCCGATAAGAAGGAAGGGAAGCCAGAAAACCCTTTTCATTTTCTCCTTGAATGGATATATCAAGAAGATTAAGAATTTTTTTTATTTCATTTCTGGGTATTCGTTTGCCAATCAAACGATCTACAGATTTGTAATTAATCTGCACTTCAACAGGCTTTACTTTATTAGGATAAATGTCTATAATGTTTGATGATATTGTTCCACCGGCAAGTTTTTTAATCAGCATGGCTGCCCTTTTCAGTGCGTATACGGTGATTTCAGGATCAGTTCCCCTTTCAAATCTGAAGGAAGCATCAGTTTTCAATTCATGAAATTGAGCTGTTTTCCTGATGTAATCCGGAGAAAAATATGCGCTTTCAAGAAAAATGTTTTTAGTATTTTCCATTACACCTGATAGTATGCCACCAAAAACACCTGCAATACACATACCCTCCTCTGCATTGCAAATCATCAGATCATCCTCGTTAAGTATTCTTTTCTCGCCATCCAGGGTCATAAATGAGGTACCTTTTTTCATCGTCTTTACGATTACCTGATTTCCGGTTATTTTATCAGCATCAAAAGCATGCAAAGGCTGTCCCATCTCGTGCAACACAAAATTGGTAATATCAACTACATTATTGATGGGTGTTAATCCAATGGATTGAAGTTTGTTTTGTAACCACCGGGGAGATTCACCAACAGTAATCCCTTTAATGGTAACACCGGAATATCTTGGACATGCATCTGAATTTTCAACGATAACCTCAATCGGTAGATTGCGATCATCAACCTCGAAGTTATCGACTGATGGCCAAATAATCTCATTCTGATTCATGGCCCGTATGTCCCTTGCAACTCCGATATGTGAAGTGGCATCTGATCTGTTAGGTGTTAATCCAATTTCAAAAACATAATCTTTAACAGGTTGCAACAGCTCGGATACGGGAGTACCATTTGGCAAATCAGTATCCAGGGTAATAATTCCCGAATGATTATGACCCATACCTATCTCATCTTCAGCACAAATCATACCCTCGGAGACTTCACCACGAATTTTTGTTCTTTTGATTTCAAAGAATTCTCCTGATATGTGGTGGAGGGTAGTCCCAACAGGAGCCATTACTACTTTTTGACCCTTTGCAACGTTGGGTGCCCCACATACTACCGGAACAGGTTCTTTATATCCAATATCAACCGTCGTTACATGTAAACGATCTGCATTCGGGTGTTTTTCACATGTGATGACTTCTCCGATAACAAGTCCCTCAAGACTTCCCCTTACTTCCTCATACATCTCAATACCTTCCACTTCAAGACCCGTATTGGTCAATATTTTCCCCAGGGATTCTGGGCTGAAATCAAATTCAATATATTCTTTAAGCCAGTTATATGAAATCTTCATAATTGGATATCGAAAAATCGAATCGTAAAATTAATCAATTGAATCTTTTATACCGCATGCGGCGTTAGTTAATGAACCTCATCGTAAATTTTTTCTCCAGCTTTAACTGCAACGGTTATATTGTTTTCGGTTGGTGGAAAAGGACATCTATATGTATCAGTATAAGCACAATAAGGATTATAACATAGATTAAAATCGATTATCATTGTGCTTTCTCCATTATAATCGATATTGAGATATCTTCCGCCACCATATGTTTCCAATGCACTGGTTTCATCATAAAATGGTAAAAAGACCCAGTACTCACTCCAGTGTTTTTCTGATTTAAGAAGTGTTAATGTCTGAGACTCATCTACCAGATCGAATGAGGCGATTGCGTATCGAAAATAGTTTTCCTGACTGCCATCACTCATGGCAATTGTAATTAATTCCGGATTCTCGAGGCGCTTGACAGTAGCATTAACACGGAAAGTCGGATCGATATCAAAATATTTTAATCCTTTGAATTCTACCTTTCCCTTTTTAATGAATGGTGAATCCGGATCATGCCTCATGAATTGTTCAATTTCCTGTCTTTCTTTTATTACGGTTTGAATATAATCCGCTTTTGAAGATGTGGAAGGAAAAAATGAATAAACCAATATTATGCCGATAACAATAATTACCAAACCATAAAAATATTTCATGCTTTCAATTTAGGAAATTCTTAAATTACATCAATCCTTCATCAGCAAAACTAAAATATTTTTTATCACCAAAAATAAGATGATCCAGTACTGGTATTTCCATCAATTCACCTGCCTGCTTCAGCTTTTTCGTCAAGTTTATGTCAGCCTGACTTGGTTTAACGTTTCCAGATGGATGGTTATGAACAAGAATTATTGAACTGGCATACGCATCCATTGCTATTTTAAAAATCAATCGTGGATCGGCCACGGTTCCGGAAATACCACCTGAACTTATCTTCCATTTTTTAAGTATTTCATTGGCACGGTTTAATATAATTACCCAGAATTCTTCATGTGTCAAATCCAGCAAATCTGCGCTAATCATTTCATATACATCCTCAGAACATGTTATCTTAGGCTTTTCCGTTGTGAAACTTTCTCTTCTTCGTTTACCCAATTCAAGAGCACTTACAATGGTAATAGCCTTGGCTTTTCCGATTCCTTTATTTTTTAAAAGGTCATGGACTGACATTCTTGCCAAATCATTTAAATTATATTTCACATCCTGTAACAGATGTTTGGCTAGATCCACCGCACTTAATGATCTGGTTCCTGTTCCAATTAATATTGCCAATAATTCGGCATCCGATAGAGCCGATTTGCCTTTTAGTAATAGCTTTTCACGGGGTCGATCTTCCTCCGCCCATTGTGGGATGCGTAGATATCCTTTATTGTTTAATTCCATAGCTGGTAAATTTTGCTTTATAAATATAATAAAAAATGCAAAAAAAAGCCTCGATTGAATTCAATCGAGGCTTTATCTATGATGTATAAAATTTTAATTTAAGCTATTAACAAATTTGGCAAGTTTTGATTTTTTATTTCCAGCGGTATTTTTATGAATAATATTTTTCTTGGCTAACTTATCAAGCATGCCGGAAACCTTCTTATATAGTTCTAAAGCTTGTTTCTTATCTTTTGTTTCCTGTAATTTTTTGATAAAGGTACGTGTGGTTTTTACTTGATATCTGTTTCGCACTCTTTTCGCTGCGTTAGATCGAACTTTTTTTAATGCTGACTTATGGTTCGCCATAGGTTAATCTTTGTAAAACTCTTTTTAAATTTTGGACTGCAAAGGTAATTATATTTAATACATATACAAATAACTCCCTGCATTTTATTGTAACATGGAGCGCAGAAAATTCTTAAAAGATTTTGAATTATACTTAGCCATTCCTTCTTTCTTGACAACAATATTTCCATCGGGAGAAACTACATACGTGGTCGGAATTACCTGACTACTATAAACATCAGGGATAGGTGAAGCAAACTGGTAAATATCGAAATCAAATCCCTTTTTATCTATGAAACGAATAGCTTTCGAAAAATCAACATCCAATGTGATCATGATAAATTTTATACTATCCTCTTCCTGTATTTCTGAATACAGGCGACTGATATCCGGCATTTCTGCAATACATGGAGGGCACCACGTGGCCCACAAATTGATAAATAACACCTGACCTCTTAAAGTAGATCCATGAAGTATGTTTCCTTTCTGGTCTGCCAGTTCGAAATCATAATCGGCCTGGTCGATTACATGATCTGTCTCAGGCTTTAAGATTCCAGTTTTAAGTATAAGGCCCTGGATAGCACCGATGACCTGCGTATGCAGACCAGTAAGATACAAAATAACACCGATACTGATAATAACAGCCCATTCAATAATATCCCGTTTAACTTTTTTTTTCTTTCCTTTATCTGTCACTTCTACGTTATTTTAAAAGCGATTATACGTATAAATCATTATATAGGTTAAACTCAATTAATCTTTTTTATAAATCTGAGCGACATTCTAAGCTCAATGATACTGTTTTAATATCTTTGATTTCTAATTTAATCGAATCCATAAATATAAATTAAATGTTTAGTAATTCTATTGTACAAAAAATTGCTGGGGAATTAAGATTGAAGATCTGGCAAGTTGAAAATGTAGTCAAAATGATAGAAGAGGAAGCTTCTATACCATTTATTTCAAGATACAGAAAAGAAAAAACAGGAAGTCTGGATGAGGTGATGTTGACACAAATACGGGATAGGTCAGACCAATTATATGAAATTGAAAAAAGAAAGAACTATATACTCAAGACAATCAAAGAACAGGGTAATCTTACTCAGGAACTTCAAGATAAAATTGCAGAGGCGGATACCATGAATGTATTAGAAGACCTTTATCTGCCCTATAAGCCCAAAAGAAGAACAAGAGCAACTATAGCTAGAGAAAAAGGACTTGAATCACTCGCCAAGATACTTTTCGAACAAAAATCCATAAATAAAACGGAACTGGCCCAAAAGTATGTGAATAGTGAAAAAGGGGTAAATGATATAGAAGATGCACTGCAGGGTGCTCGGGATATTATAGCAGAATGGATAGCGGAGGATAACATTGTAAGGGGAAAGCTCAGAAAGATATTTCTTCAAGAGGGAATTGTTGTCAGTAAAGTAATCAAAGGGAAAGAATCAGAAGGGCAGAAATATAAAGATTATTTTGATTTTCATGAATCGGTAAAAAAAATACCATCACACAGAATGCTTGCTATGCGAAGGGGAGAAAAAGAAATGTATCTGTCACTTGATATTCGCCCGGATGAAAATAAGGTCATTCAACAGATCGAAAATCTTATTATTCAGAACGATAATGAAAGTGCAAGACAAGTAAAATTGGCTATAATTGATGGATACCGGAGGCTGCTTAAGCCCTCAATGGAAAATGAAATCAGGATGAAAGCTAAAAATGATGCTGATGCAGAAGCCATATCTGTATTTGCAGATAATCTCAGGCAACTATTATTATCGCCACCGTTGGGTCGAAAACGTATACTGGCTTTGGATCCTGGCTTTAAGACAGGTTGTAAGGTAGTTTGCCTGGATATGCAAGGTAAATTACTTTATAATACCACCTTATTCCCAAATGAACCTCAAAAAGAGGTAAGTGAATCTGCCAAAATTATCAACCAATTGATTGAAGAATATAATATTGATGCTGTAGCGATTGGAAATGGGACAGCCAGTCGCGAGACAGAATCTTTTATAAAATCCATTGGATTAACATCTGAAATTAATGTTGTGATGGTGAATGAAAGTGGTGCATCGGTTTATTCAGCATCTGAGGTTGCAAGAGATGAATTTCCCGAATATGATATTACGGTAAGGGGCGCAGTATCCATTGGCAGACGATTGATGGATCCTTTGGCTGAACTGGTAAAGATCGATCCAAAATCCATCGGAGTCGGCCAATATCAACATGATGTTGATCAAGCTGCTTTAAAAAAATCACTTGATGATGTTGTGATAAGTTGCGTTAATGGTGTAGGTGTAGAGTTGAATACAGCCAGCAAAGAATTGTTGTCTTATGTTTCAGGTCTTGGGCCGCAGTTGGCCCGGAATATCGTACAGTACAGGAATGAAAATGGCCCTTTTAAATCCCGGGAATCCTTAAAAAATGTAAAAAGAATGGGAGAAAAGGTATTTGAACAGAGTGCCGGATTTCTCAGGATCAGGGATGGATCGAATCCATTAGATGCTTCAGCAGTACACCCCGAACGATATGATCTGGTTAAGCAAATGGCAATGGAATTAAGTTGTACAATAAAAGATTTGATAGATTCTGAAGAACTTAGAAGAAAAATAAATATTGCAGATTATGTTTCGAAAGAAGTGGGTTTACCCACCTTGGAAGATATAATGTCTGAGCTTAACCGACCCGGGCGGGATCCTCGCGAAGAATTCGAGATTTTCAAATTCGACGAAAGCGTAAAAGATATTAAAGATCTTATGGCTGGAATGATTTTACCTGGAATTGTCACAAATATTACCAAATTTGGTGCATTTATCGATATTGGCGTTCATCAGGATGGATTAGTTCATATCAGTCAGTTGTCTGATGATTTTATTACGGATCCTTCGGAAATAGTTAAAATCAATCAGAAAGTGACAGTAAGAGTAATTGATGTCGATTCGGATCGAAAAAGAATTTCGTTATCTATGAAATCCGAAAGTAAAACTCCCGGGAAAAAGGATATCACAGAAAAACCTCAAAAGGAAAAGTCTCTACCGAACGATTTACAAAGCAAACTGACAATGTTGAAGGGGAAGTTTAAAACTAATAATTAAAATACGATATATTACATCAGGGCAAATAATTAGCCCGAAAAATTCATAAAATTTTAGCCCTAATGAAAAAAAAGGTAACTGATTATTATGGCAGCAATAATACCACTGACATCAGCGATTAATCCGCATGTAACTGCATACCTGGTTTTTCTTATATTCACTGCTCCAAAGTACACAGCAAGAACATAAAACGTAGTTTCCGTTGATCCCTGCATAACAGAGGCGAGCCTTCCGACAAATGAATCAGGTCCATAGGTATCCATTGCATCAATCATCATTCCACGTGCTCCGGAGCCGCTAAGGGGTTTCATAATGGCCGTAGGCATTGCAGGTATAAAATCTGTATTCACACCAAACCAGGAGACAATCCCTTCCAACCCCTCCACCATATAATTCATAGCGCCTGAGGTCCTGAATAATCCAATGCCAACCAGCATCGCTACCAGGTATGGAATGATTTTAATAGCAACTGAGAAACCCTCCTTAGCCCCTTCAATAAATGCTTCATAAACATTTACCTTTTTCCTAATGGCTAGTATCATAAAAATGATAATAATTGTAAATAGTAAAAAATTACCAGCAGTGGACGATACTGCGTTTAAGGTATCTTTCTCAAGTGTAGAAAAATATGCGATAATACCTGCAATGATTAAGGTCATGCTTCCCAGATACATCAGAATGGTTTTATCAAGTATATTAATTTTTTGAATAAGTGATACGGATATAAGGCCCGCTATTGTTGAAAAAAAAGTGGCTATCAGAATCGGGATAAATACATCCGAGGGATCCTGGGCTCCTAACTGGCTTCTATATAACATGATGGTAATAGGCAGGATTGTCAAACTGGAAGTATTCAGTACAAGAAACATGATCTGGGCATTTGATGCAGTATCTTTATTTGGATTCAATTCCTGCATGCTTTCCATTGCCTTTAAACCGAGTGGAGTAGCGGCATTATCAAGACCAAGCATATTTGCCGATATGTTCATAATCATGGGGCCTATGGAAGGATGATTTCTGGGAATTTCAGGGAATAATTTTCTTAAAAAAGGACCGACCAATCGATTAAAAATACTTACTATACCACCCTTTTCACCAATTTTCATAATACCTAACCATAATGCCAAGATGCCGGTAAGTCCCAGAGAAAGTTCAAATGCCAGTTTGGCTGTATCAAAGGTGTCATTCATAAGGGCAGGAAAAATTTCCGTATCGCCAAAAAATATCAGCCTGAAAAGTGCAATGATAAAGGCAATCAGAAAAAATGCAATCCAGATATAATTTAAAACCATGACTCCTAATTCGGCAGTGCCAAAATAAAGATTTTTATTTTAAAATCAGGATTGATAAAAAAAAATTACCGTATTCGATCCACAGATCGCACCAGTTTTTCGTCTTTTCTGATGAAACGATTTGCTAATGAATTAAAGATCAGTGCCGCTGCCGGCATAAATAATCCCACCTGATATATACCTCTTATTTCGGGCATCAATACCTGTTGATCTAGATAGGATAAGACAACCAGCAAAATCAGTGATGCGACCATGACGATTGAATTTAACAAACCAAGTTTTATTTGAGTTAGCCGGTTTTTATACTTGAATATTTCAGTGAAGGCAATCAGAATGGCTATAAGTGCCAGCCCACCGCTTATGGAATAAGGATAATAAATATATTCGGGTAAATTATCTCCGGCGGGTTGATGCATCATGTATATGGAATACAGTTTATACAATTCCCCGGTATCAGCGTTGTATAACATCCACACTGGGAAAATCAAAAATAATATCATCGAAATTCCAACTAAAAATAGAAATAATGTTTGAATACGTTGGATCATAGGCCGTACTTTTTTAACAAAACTAATAAGGATTAAAAAGATATTTTGGCTTTCAACATATTTTTAAGAACTATTAATGTGAAATGATTTTTATTATCAATAATACCCCGCAAAATTACTTGTTGATTACAGCGTAATATCTTAGTTATCAATATATTTTCACAAAGCATTTTTTTAAGATTATCTTTGATACTTATTTAAAAATAATATTGCGGTATTTTATCGATATAACGTACGATGGAACGGCATACCATGGCTGGCAGATTCAAAAAAATGCGTTATCGGTTCAGCAGATTGTTAATGAATCTTTAACATTGATCCTTGAAGAAAAAATCAATACAATTGGCAGCGGAAGAACTGACACGCAAGTTCATGCCTTTCAACAGATAGCACATTTCGATACCCAAAAACCGGTCAAAACGGAAAGGTTAAAAGATAAACTAAACAGTTATTTACCTAAGGACATCGCTGTCAATCATATCAGGAAGGTTAATTCTGATGTACATGCGCGATATGATGCCAGCCTGCGTTGTTATGAATATATGATTATTCAGAAAAAAGATCCTTTTTATGTGAAGAGGGCATATTATTACAGGAGAATACTTAATCTGGATAAAATGAATTCAGCTGCTGAACTTTTGAAAACATCTAATGACTTTCAGAGTTTTAGTAGAGTAAAGACAGAGGTAAATCATTTTAAGTGTAAAGTTAAAGAAGCGCATTGGACAAAGATCAATGAATTGGTTATATTTTCAATTTGTGCTGACCGGTTTTTACGGGGAATGGTTCGTGCGTTGGTCGGTACAATGCTGGATATAGGAACAGATAAAATAACAATATCGGATTTTGAGAAAATTCTTAAATATAGGGATCGTAAAAAAGCTGGAAGAGCAGTACCGGCATATGGTTTATATTTAAAATCGGTAACATACCCTGATCATATTTATCAATAAAAACAGATTAACTTTTGGCTCCAGAAAGAATATCAGGAAATATAGTTGATTTTGGCATTCTAAAAAGGTTGCTGAAATATGTAAAACCATATAAAGGAAAATTCGTTTTTCTGGTCCTTCTCACCTTTCTTGTTGCTGTACTAGGGCCTCTAAGGCCTTTTCTGGTATCAATTACCATTGATGATTATATTGCCAAAGATGATTATGATGGATTGCTGCTAATGATTGCTATAATTTCCGGATTGCTGCTTTTTCAATCCATCGTCCAATATGCACACACATTTCTTTCGGACTGGCTGGGGCAGCATGTCATAAGAGATATTCGAATCAAATTATATCAACATATTTTAAGATTAAGGTTACAATTTTATGATCGCAATCCGATTGGACGTCTTGTAACCCGTAATATATCAGATGTGGAAACACTCAGTGATGTATTTAGTCAGGGCGTAGCTGCGATGATCGGGGATATGCTACAGTTAGTTGTCATATTGGGTATCATGTTTTATACGGATTGGCGTATGACCCTGGTTTGCTTATCCACACTGCCTTTACTTATGATCAGCACTTATGTATTTAAGGAAAAGATTAAATCTGCATTTAACGAAGTTCGAAATGCGGTATCCAATTTGAATTCATTCGTACAGGAACACATTACCGGCATGAATATCATACAGATTTTCAACAGGGAAAAAAGCGAGTATGATAAATTCAAAGCGATTAATAATGAACACAAAAAAGCAAATCTCAAATCAGTCTTATATTATTCAATTTATTATCCTGTAGCCGAGGTGATCCAGGCTATCGGAATCGGTCTTCTGGTTTGGTATGGGGCCAAGGGTGTTATACAGGAATTTACCACCGTTGGGGTATTGATAGCATTTATCATGTACATTCAGATGTTCTTCCGGCCTATTCGATTAATTGCAGACCGGTTCAATATTTTACAGATGGGTGTTGTAAGCACTGCCAGAATCATCAAACTTCTGGATAGTAAGGAACACATAGCTGATGAAGGCCGCATAGAACCAGGTCATTTTAAAGGTAAGGTGGAATTCCAACAAGTATGGTTCGCATATGAAGAGGAAAATTATGTACTAAAAAGTATTAATTTCATTGCTTCACCTGGGGAAACCATTGCTTTAGTGGGTGCCACTGGAGCCGGTAAAACCTCGATAATCAACCTTCTTTCACGATTTTATGAAATCGATAAGGGGATTATTAAAATTGATGATACGGATATCAAGGAATATACATTAGTTGGTCTGAGAAAAAATATTGCAGTCGTTCTACAGGATGTCTTTCTTTTCTCAGGATCTATTAAAGACAATATTACCCTTGGCGATAAAAGTATTTCTGACCAGAAGATCATAGAAGCGGTGAATCTTGTGGGAGCAGCTAATTTTATTGAAAGGTTACCCGGTAAACTGGATTATAAGGTTATGGAAAGAGGAAGTACCCTTTCAGTTGGACAACGACAGTTGATCTCATTTATACGGGCTATGGTTTATGATCCTAAAATTATTGTCCTGGATGAAGCAACATCTTCGGTTGATACAGAAACGGAAGAATTGATACAACATGCAATTGAAACAGTATTAAAGGGGAGGACTTCCATTGTGATTGCTCATAGATTATCGACCATTCAAAAAGCTGATAAAATCCTGGTACTTGATAAAGGTAAGGTGGTAGAAACCGGCAGACATGAAGAACTTCTAAATAAAGGAGGTTATTATTCCCGGTTGTATAAGATACAGTATAAGGAACTGGTTCAATAATGCGACGAAGCTTTATATACCTTTCTATTGCACTCCTGCTAACAGCTATTTTGATAATCTATCATCAATTGGGAGGATTCAAAGATCCTGATATCACCTTTATAGAAAATGAAGAATATAAAATTGCTGGTTATTATTATGAAGGAGATTTAAAAGATGATGCATGGGAAAACCTCTTTTTAAATACCAGAAAGAAAATCAATGATGGAATACTAGCGGGGATATTAACGATTGTCTGGTACGAAGAACCTGAGGGTAAAGGTAATTCCAAAGCATTTATTGGCGTAATATTTGAAGGAAATCCTTCCATTCCCGGAGATATGGAAGTAAGGCACTTAAATATGCATGGGGTTATAAGGGCGACACTTGAATCCCATGTACTGGTAATGCCAGAACCTCAAAAAGTAGTCAGGAATATACAGGCTTATGCAGAAAAGAACAATTTTGAATTACAGGACATTCTAATTGAGAAATATCCTGAAGAGTCGAAAATATTTGCCGAAATTCCTGTTAAATAAAGGATTAAATCATCCAATTATAATACTTGATTTTTCTTTAATTCATAATGGTTTGCGGAATTAATAAATACGGTTAATTTTGCACTGTAGATTTGGCCGATGAGTGATTTTATAAAACATGAATGTGGCATAGCCCTTATCAGATTACGAAAACCACTTAACTATTACATCGAAAAATATGATACACCAGCCTATGCAATGAATAAGCTGTATCTGTTGATGGAAAAACAGCATAATAGGGGACAGGATGGAGCTGGTGTAGCAAATATTAAAATTGACATAAAACCAGGACATCGTTACATCAGTAGATATCGTTCAATTGAGCCTCAGCCGATAGCCGATATTTTCAAGAGAATTTCCAAAAAATATCGCAAAGTGCAGAAGGAAAATCCACAAAAATATTATAATGGTCAATGGTTAAAAGAGAATGTTGCTTTTACTGGTGAACTATGGCTCGGCCATTTACGCTACGGAACACATGGGGAAAATTCCATTGAACAGGTACATCCTTTTTTAAGACAAAACAATTGGCGAAGCCGTAACCTTGTAATGGCTGGTAATTTTAACATGACCAATGTGGATGAACTGTTTGATAAACTCATTACCATTGGACAGCATCCTAAGGAAAAGGTAGATACTGTCACTGTAATGGAGAAAATAGGACATTTCCTGGATCTTGAAAATCAATTGATATTTGATAAATATAAGGACAAATTCAGCAATCAGGAAATCACTGAGCTAATTGAAACAGAAGTTGATCTCGCCCGGGTTCTTGAGAGATCCTGTAAAGATTTTGACGGCGGATATGCAATGGCAGGATTAACTGGATACGGTGGTGCGTTTGTAGCCAGGGATCCGAATGGAATCAGACCAGCGTATTATTATGCAGATGATGAGGTAATCGTGGTAGCTTCTGAGAAACCACCCATCAAGATGGCCTTTGATATTGATTTCAGTGACATTAAAGAAATTCAACCTGGACATGCCCTGATCATCACCAAGGATGGAAAATATAATGAGCATAAATTTATTGAACCCCAGGAGAAACTTTCCTGTAGTTTCGAAAGAATTTATTTTTCAAGAGGAACTGATCCTGATATTTATGCTGAACGCAAAAAGCTTGGAAAACTGCTACTTCCTCAAATTTTAAAAGCAATCAATTTTGATCTTAAGAATACTGTTTTTTCTTACATCCCCAACACGGCAGAGTCAGCTTTTCTGGGATTATTGGCAGCACTCGATACATACCTGATCGGAAAAAGAAAGGATGTATTCCTGGATAATAAACCATTTCTTGATTCAAAAGAAGAATTGCTGGGCTTTCGCCCACGCGTTGAAAAAATTGTATTAAAAGATGCGAAATTGCGCACTTTTATTACTGACGATGAGCACCGGGATAATCTGGTAAGCCATGTGTATGATACCACCTATGAGGTAATCCGGAAAGGTGTTGATTCAATTGTCGTATTGGATGATTCTATTGTAAGAGGTACCACACTTGAACGTAGTATTCTCACATTAATTGATAAAATTGAACCTAAAAAGGTAGTGATAGTATCTTCCGCTCCACAAATCAGATACCCTGATTGTTATGGAATTGATATGTCTCGAATGAATGAATTTGTCGCTTTCCGGGCCCTGATGGCATTGCTGAATGAAAATAATCTGGAAGATAAATTGGACGAGGTATACGAAAAAGCAAAAGAAAGTGCCAAATTGGAATCCCCTCTAAATTATGTGAAAGAGCTTTACGACTTGTTTACAGAAGATGAAATTTCAAAAAAAATCGGAGAGATCGTTACACCGAAAAATATGAAATCAGAAGTAGAGATTGTATACCAGACTGTAGAAAATCTGCATCGGGCCTGTCCTGGTCATCTTGGTGATTGGTATTTTACGGGTAATTATCCTACTCCTGGTGGCAACATAGTGGTAAATAAATCCTTCGTGAATTTTATGGAAGGACTGACAGTAAGAGCTTATTAATCTAAGGTTGATTTCTAATATTTAAACAGCAAAACTCTCTCCACAACCACATGTTCTTGATGCGTTTGGGTTGATGAATTGAAAGCCTTTGCCGTTTAATCCATCGGAGAAATCAAGCGTTGTCCCAAGCAAATACAATAAGCTTCTCTTATCAACGAGTATTTTTATGCCTTTATCTTCGTAAACCTGATCCTTTTCATCGATAGACTCATCGAAAGTCAAGTCATACATGAGTCCGGAACATCCACCCCCCTTCACTGAGACGCGGACATTAGCATCTGCCGGATGACCATCACTGTTCCTTAATTCTATAATTTTATCTTTTGCCTTATCTGTAACTTGAATCATACCTACTATAATTACTCAGACTTATCAACTTAAACTACGCAAGATAAAAAAAAGTTTTCATCTTTGCACAAAGATAATCTCAATCATTTGAATTTATCATGGAAAACATCCGCACGGAAATCAATGAAATTGGGGAATTTGGATTAATTGATCGAATTAAATCCCGAACGAAAACCATCAATTCCTCAACAATTCTGGGTATCAGTGACGACGCTGCAGTCATAGATACCGGTAAAACATATACGTTATTTTCAACAGATATGTTACTGGAAGGTATCCATTTTGATCTCAGTTATGCCCCATTACAACACCTGGGTTATAAATCAGTTGTGGTGAATGTTTCTGATATTGCCGCCATGAATGGACAACCTAAACAGCTAACGGTCAGTTTGGGATTATCGAATAGATTTTCGGTAGAGGCCGTAGATGCAATATATGATGGTATCCTGAAAGCATGTGAAAATTATAAAATCGATCTTGTTGGTGGAGATACCACTGCATCCTCAAGCGGATTGGTGATGTCGATTTCAATCATTGGTGAAGTGGGAAAAAATAAACTGGTAAAGAGGAAAACGGCAAAAGTAAATGATATCATTTGTGTAACTGGAGATCTTGGTGCTGCTTATATAGGACTGCAGGTACTTGAAAGGGAGAAACAGGAATATATAGCCAATCCGGAAATGCAGCCCAAACTTGAGGGATATGACTATATTGTAAGAAGGCAACTGATTCCTGAGGCAAGAATGGATATCATTCATGAACTGGATGAATTAAAAATAATTCCTTCATCTATGATAGATGTTTCTGATGGACTTGCCTCTGACTTAACCCATATCTGTAAGCAATCGGGTTTAGGTGCAAATATTTATGAAGATAAGGTTCCATATGATCAGTTAACGCTTCAAACAGCAGTTGAATTTAAATTGGATGTAATTACCTGCGTAATGAATGGAGGAGAGGATTATGAATTATTATTTACCATTGGACAGGAAAATTTTGAAAAATTGAAAAATCACCCTGATATTCATTTTATAGGATATATGCAGCAAAAAAACAAAGGTATCAACCTTATAACCAAATCAAATCAGGCTGTTCCTGTAAAAGCACAAGGTTGGAATCACTTTAATACCGGGAAAAAATAATTATTTTTTTGCCAGCATTCTTACCAATGCTGCTTTCCCCTGATGATATGGTCCTTCATCCAGAATTTCTTCAGTCTGGTATAATTCCATGATATCCAGCGTTTGAAAATCCTGGTTGAGAAGATAACGGTCATATAATAAAGTTTCAATGGGTGGTCCACCTGATGATCGTCCCAACTGATCCTTGGAAAAGGCCTCAATGAGTAAATAACCGCCAGTTTTCAGACAATTGATAATTTTTTTGTGATAGTGTACCCTGATTTCAGGGGATAAATGAAAAAATATAAGTGCAATGACATCGAATTCCTGGGGATCAAATGGATAATCAATAATATCACCAACAAGATATTTTATGTTTACTTCATTCTTTTCTGCAAGGATTTCAGCCTTTTTTTTACCCTCAAGACTGAGATCAATAGCTGTAACGTCCCACCCTTTTTTGGCAGCATAGACAGCATTGCGACCTTCTCCTTCTCCCGGGAGAAGTAATTTACCAGGTTGAAGATTATCTACAAACTTTTTAAAATATTTGTTTGGATGAATTCCATACGCATATGTTTCATCACCGTATCTGCTATCCCAGAATTCTTTTGCCATTACTTGTAAATATCATTATGAGGTTTTATTTATTGATGAACCACATTCCCGAAAAATAGTTTTTAAGGGTCAGCGTTTTTATATAAATTTAATTAAAGGTGTAATATTAATTTTTATGTACAACTAAACAATTTTTAAATATGGGTACTCAACCTCCTGAACGTTATCAAAAATTAAGAGATAAATTTCCTGAACTACTGAACGCCTATGAAAAACTTGGCAAAGCCACGCATAAAGGACCTATTGAGCACAAATATGTTCATCTTATTAAACTTGCAGCTTCTGCTGCAATAAAGTCTGAAGGAGCTGTGCACAGTCATACCCGCAGAGCCCTGGAAATTGGTGCATCACCTGATGAGATCAGACATGCGATAGTGTTGCTCACAAATACAATTGGTTTTCCCAATATGATGGCGGCCTTGTCCTGGGTGGATGATATACTTGAAAAATAACTTATAGGGGAATTTAACCATGAGGCCGATAAATTATATGATATAGGATTTAGTAATTCGATTAATTATTCTGGCCCATTCTCAATTGCATCTTTAATAGCTGCTTTAGCGAAATTACTTGTAATAGTCGCGCCTGATGCTGCATCAAAGCTTAAATTCTTTTTTGAATCAATTTGTGTTTTCACAGTGTAATCGGCTCCATAGCCAGGGGTACTGGTTAGTTCTATGAACTCGTATGCCACAAGTTTGCCCTCCATAATCTCAAATCGAATCTCTGCCTTTGCATCTCCTAAATAGGAAAATGTACCATGATATATTCCGTCTTTTAATTGCGAAATCTGGGGTTGGAAATCGCCTAAAAATATTTTGGCATTTCGGCCGGAAAGATAAAAGATTAAAAACGAAATGATAATAATAAGCAGTAAAATACCTGTAATACCTAGGATCAGCTTAAAAAAAATTTTCATTGATTATTTTTTATTAATTGTTTGATAAGATAAATTCCTTGATAAATTCATTCATAATTGCCAGCGTTCTTTTGAAGGGTCTGTCTTCGTGTTTCCCCTTATTGAAAAAGGCATGTCCCATACCACCAAATAAGATCACTTCACAATAATTATCATATGCGTGCATCTTTTCCTGAAATGCCAGCATAGAGGAGTAAGGTACCAGATTATCATCGGTACCATGAAAAATCAGGGTCGGTGGTACTTCCTTATCTACAAAGTTGATCGGAGAAGCTTTATGTGACGATTCTTCTCCATCAAATCGCTCTATGAGTGCATCAGTGTTTAATACAGGATTAAACAGGATCAGACCACAGGGTGTAGGTTCGACGGAGAGATCGTCCTCAGGATCATTAAAATTCTCAATCGTTGCTGTAGTAGCTGCCAAATGCCCACCAGATGATCCTCCTGCTGCAATGATTCTCTCCGGATCAATTCCCAACTCCTCGCCATTTTTTTTCAGCCATCGCATTGCTGATTTTGCATCTGCTATGGCATCCAAAGGTGTTGTTCCATGTTTATTTTTAACACGGTACTCAGCTGTAATTCCAATGATACCGTGGTCAATCAGGAAAAGGCAGTGTGGTTTGAACTGATTTACAGTTCCATTTACCCATCCACCTCCGAAGAAAAAGATCACAGCAGGCAGTAGTTTATTACTGGTTCTTTTTTCTGGTACATAAAAATATAAGTGCAAGGCGACATTGTCAATTTTTTTATATATGCGTTTTTCCTTGTATTTCCCCGGTTGTCCCTGCACCAGGAAACTGATAATCAGCACCATCAAGATTAATAATAACGCTTTTTTCATCATAATTATATTATTTTTCTTCAGGTAAAATTTTCAGGTACATTGTCTCATTTTTCTTTAGATTAATTGCCAACCCTTCCCTGAGTGAGCTTCCCTGATATATTCTAATTTTATTACCTGGATAAAAATGAACCTGATACATTATTTCATCCATCACGGCATACCATTCGGGAAACTGATTGATCCGCGGGTAGTCAATAGGTAGATTTAACCATTTTTTATGCCTGGTAAAATCTAATTTCACTTTACCGGACCAGTCAATCGTACTGTACAGGGTGAGATATAATGTATCAATAGCGGTATATCCTCCTATTTCTACCCCCTGACTCCATGGTTGAATGGTAGCACCCTGCGTTTTCCAAAGACAATACATTAGGGTGGTTCGTGCAAAATTGCCATCACCATGCCAACCCTCAATAATTCCATCTGGTTGTTGTTTTGCCCACATCACCTTTATTTCACTGTCTATCCATTGACTAATATCTTCTTTTGGTTCTCTGTTATATAAATTGATGGCGCTCTCAATGGCATCTGCGTATCCATCCTGACTTGTACCTTCCCAGGAAAAGTTACGGTAATTTTTATTTAATGTGTGCATGCAATTAATTACGGCCTGCCGATATTCCTCTTTGTTTTCGATAAGATAAATGGAATAATACGCATCATAGATATAACCCCAGTTATCTACAATCGTAGAGTCAATTACCGTTCTGTCACGAGGATTTATCTCGTTGAAAAACATGCCATCCGCATTTCTTCCCGTTTCTAATATCAGATCCATTAATTCTAATAAGGGTTGTGCATAATTTTGTTTTTTATCTTTATCGGCAAAATGTAGCGTTACATATAATTCACTTAAACCACCTAAAATCTCACAACCATGATCACGAAGACGTAATTTTTCAGCATTAACCGGATTTCGATCGGTAAGAAGATATTCATCTCCAATGAGAATTGCCCAATCCAGGAAGTATCTATTTCCCGTTTTCCAGTACAGGCGTGATAGTGTTTGTAATAATTCGCCATTTACTTCATCGGCGGTCGAAGGATTATGATACATATTCTGATCAATGACATCTACAATCTCAGAAAGATCATGGATCATTTTCAGCATTCTATCTGTCCACGGAGAAGGGCCAATGTATTCCAAAAGGGGTATCAATCCATCTTTTATGTACTCTGATGCACCAAATACAATACGTGTAGTATCCGGTTTTTCGTACTTGAAATACTGCTTTTCAAAAGAATATTCATCGGGTAGAGTATTGATTCTGGCGGTCGCAGATTTTTCAGTTTGAAGGATATTCTGCATTTTCCCATTGTACAGAGTTTGGTCTAGTAAAAAACTGGTTAAAACCATAAAAGCATAATTATCGGCTGCCGAGTTATGGGCATTCCAGGTAGTTATTCCCTGGTTTAAATTTTCAGGGATCATTCCTGTAGTGGAATCAGCATATGGTAACCATCCTTCTACAAACCGCTTACTCCTTTCAAATCCTTCACTTGCTATAGATCCGTTTTGGCGTGCCTTGATAAAATTTGTGTCACTTTCCGGTTCATATGATGAACAATTTGTAGCGAGGAATATCGATAAAAAGTAAAAATAAAAAATGTATTTCTTATTAATCATCGAAAACCATTATGAAGTTTTAAATATAAAAAAGAATCAGATAGACTTCCTAAAGGGATAGTTTGTAAAATTAAATATTTAACCCCGATTATTCATGATTTTTTTAAAAACTGGAAATTTTGGCGTAAATAACTCATTTAAATTCGATTAGATATCAAGGGATTAATCCTCGATAAGCAGAAATTCAATTACTCCTTTGGGCTACGGAGTAAACATAAAATTCAGAAATAAATGTGTATCTTGTTGATTGTCAGATAATTGTGCTTCTTGCTCCTTTGGGCACCTGCCTGCCCGGTGAAGTCCAGTGCGTGGCAGGCAGGAAAAATTTATGAATTTTTCGGGTTAATAATCTTATCTAACTAATCAATCCGCTAAAATTCAGGTCAGTTATCAAATCCTAAAGGTTCATTCTTTCCGGTTCATTCCGCTTATTTTCCGGTTCATGCATTTCAATTTTATAAATCTCCACATAAATAAGTTTTTTCGGATCGTATTTGGATCTTGGTTTATACCAAAAATTGAATGAATCCAATAAAACACATTTGTAACGGTAAAAAGAAATTTAAAACCAAATGTATAAAGCCATGAAAAAAATAATATTAGTTATCCAATTATTATTATTGACAGATATTTCTACCAATGCCCAGGATTCGAGGATCCTTGATGCCTACATACAAGAGGGTTTAGAAAATAATCTTACGCTGCAAAGGAAACACTATTCATTTCAACAGAGCATCCATGCACTATACGAGGCAAAAAGCATGTTCATGCCTCAAATTATGCTGAATGCCAGATACAGTTTAGCCAACGGCGGGAGGGTTATTGATTTTCCAGTCGGTGATATGCTTAATCCCGTATACAATTCACTTAACCAGTTAATGGAACAAAAAGGGATGGAAAAGCCCTTTCGTGAAATTGATAATATCCAGATGAATTTTATTCGGGCACGCGAACATGAAACCAAACTATCATTGATCCAGCCTTTAATAAATCACGGTGTTTCCTATCAATATAGAATCGCTGAGGAGCAGACGGCGATCAGCCAGGCTCAGTTGGATATCTATAAAAAAGAGCTGATCAAGGAAATCAAAATCGGATATTTTAATTATCTGAAATCAGTTAAAATATTGGACCTTGTCGATGAGACCAGGCTTGTATTAAAGGAAAACCTGCGGGTGACCACAAAACTTTATGAAAGAGGATTGATTACAGAGGATAAAGTTATGAGATCAAGATCTGAATTGAGAAAACTTGATGTCAACGAAGCTGTTGCAGTTAAAAATTTCGAAATGGCCAAAGCCTACTTTAATTTTTTGTTGAATCGCGATAAGAGTGATTCTGTTATATTGGATTCCGGATATGATATGATTCATGCAGGTGATACTTTCCCTTCAGATTATTATTATCAATCAGCCTTGGACAACAGGGAGGAAATATACCAATTATCAAGACAGTATCAGGCGAATGAATATGCGATTAATTTAGCCGGGAGTCAATTTTTCCCCAACATTTCAATAGCTATTGATTATGGTTTTCAGGGACTGGATTACAATTTTTCATCCGAATCTGATTTTTTAATGGGATCCTTAGTATTACAATGGAATCTTTTTTCGGGATTCAGCAAGATCAATCGCAAACAACGTTCAATGATCAACAGGGATATTATCAGGAATCAGAAACAGGAACTTGAATCAAATCTGGAACTTGAAGTAAAGGAAGCTTATCATACGATGAAACAAAATAAAAAGGCCTATGAAGCAGCATTCGCAGAATTAACTGAAGCTGAAAAAACTTATAAAATCACCTATAAACTTTACCTACAAGGAAAAGCGTCTCTCATCGAATTGATTGATTCCAGAACCAACATGACGGATGCATCAGTTATGAAAATCGTTGCACAATATGATATCCTTATTGCGATGGCCGAAATAGAAAGGATCAGTGGGCCACTAATGTCTCCTTAACTGGTTCAATCCGCATTGATTCCGGTTCACTCCAATTAATTGCCAACTTAAAATATTAAATAATTTCTTTGAATTGTTAACCATATTTTAAAAGTCATGAAAACAAATAAAGTGAAAAAAATAGCGTTTGAAATTCTATTGCTCTCGATGATCACTTCTACATTCTTGACCAGTTGTACTGATGGTCAGGCAGAAAATGATAAGGTGGGAGAAGTTGTAAATAGAGCCATTCCAGTAAAAGTACAAAAACCGCGAATGGTAAAATACAGTCCGGTGATTTATGCTTCAGGCTCATTGATGTCGAGTGAAGAAAGTAAATTGAGTTTTAAAACCACTGGTATTATTAAGAAAGTATATGCCTCCAAAGGCCAGGAGGTTAAAAAAGGTCAATTGCTGGCCATACTGGATTTATCCGAAATAGAGGCACAGGTTCAACAGGTTGAAATAAATCTTGAGAAAGCAAGGCGCGATCTTAATAGGGCTCAACTATTATATGAAGATACGGTTGGAACCCTTGAAGACGTTCAAAATGCTAAAACAGGATATGATATGGCATTGACACAATACAATATCATGCAATTTAATAAAAAGCATTCTGCGATATATGCTCCCTCACATGGTAAAATTCTTGACAGGTATTTTGATGAGAATGAATTAATAACAGTTGGTCAGCCTGTATTTTATTTTGCTTCGACATCAAAAAACTGGGTGATTAGAGCTGGATTAACTGATAAGGAAATTGTAAAAATAAAATTGAATGATCCTGCCACCATACGTTTTGATGCAATAAAAGAAATGGAATATGAGGGTTATGTATCGCAGGTTGCCGATGCACCAGATAAGGTTTCTAAAACTTATGAGGTAGAGATTACATTAAAAAGTCAACCTGAATACCTGAAAGCAGGATTCATTGGTAAAATTCATATCCGGTCTACAAAAGAAATTTCACTTAACGGCATACCTGCTTCATCACTGGTGGGGGCAAATGGTGTATCAGGTCAGATATTCATCGTAAGTAAAAATTATCAAGCTGAAAAACGCGAGATCTCTATTTATAGCATTTTGGATGAAGAGGTGTTAGTAAGTGCGGGTTTACATGGAGATGAACAGGTTGTGGTAGATGGAGCAGGATTTGTTTCAGCTAATGATCTTTTAACAATCAGGTAAAATTTTAAATAAAATTTAATAAGAAAAGCCATGAAACTTCCGAAAATAGCTATTAAAAACCACCAGTTTACTTTGATGATTATCATTTTGGTTACACTGAATGGTCTGGTGTCATTTCTAACAATGCCAAAATATGAGGATCCGCTTTCTAAATACCCATTTGCATCAATTGTTGTAATCCATCCAGGTTCTACACCGGAAAACATAGAAAATCTGGTAATAGATCCCATCGAAGAAGTGCTTAACGAGCTTGAGGATATTAAGAACATCAACTCATCAGCTTTCGATGGTGGAGCCATGATTGGAATTGAATATGATGATGGAGTAGATACGGAAGAAAAATACCGTGAGGTTATTGAAAAAGTAAACAGTATTCGAACGGATCTGCCTGATGATTTATACAGTCTTGAGGTTAATAAGGCTTCAGTACTTGACGTGAATATTTTTCAAATTGCATTGTATTCTGAATTTGCTGATTATAAAGTTCTGGAGGACGTTGCAGATCGATTAAAAAAACAACTGGAAAAAGTCTATGGGGTTCGGAAAGTTGAAATCGAAGCACTTCCTGAAAAACAAGTCAGTATTGCACTCGATTTTGAAAGGCTGGCGCTTTTAAATATTCCGGTTAAACAGGTAATTGGTATAATTAGTGGTGAAAATTCGAGCATACCAGGAGGAAATCTTGATATTGGGTCAAAACGATTTAATATTGTAACCAGCGGAACCTATGAATCACTTGATGAAATTCGTAATACTGTGATACACGCTGCAAATGATGCATACATTAAATTATCTGATGTGGCCAATGTAACATACGATTATGAGAAAGATAAATATTTTGCTCGGTTCAACGGAATTCCATCCATCTGGGTAACAGTTAAACAAAAGGAAGGGATCAACATCTATGATATTGCTGAACAAATCAATAACAGACTGGTAGAATTTGAGAAAGATATGCCTTCCACAATTTCGATGGAGGTTGTTTTAGACCAATCAAAAAGCGTTAGATACCGGATAGGAGATTTTTTTTCTAATTTTTTACAGGGAATCCTTCTGGTAGGAATTCTCATACTTATCGTAGTGGGATTTAGAGCCTCCCTCGTAGTGATGCTGGCTATACCAGTTTCTATACTGGTTGGATTAACACTCCTTGACATATCCGGATTTGGATTACAGCAAATGTCAATTGCAGGACTGATCATTGCACTTGGTCTGCTGGTTGATAACAGTATAGCCGTAGTCGAGAATATTGTACGGTATATTGAAATGGGATATTCCAAAAAAGAGGCTGCAATAAAAGGTTCTGGAGAAATTGGATGGGCTCTGGTTAGTTCCACAATCACAACTGTACTTGCTTTTTTCCCTATGATTATTTTGCCGGGTCCAACCGGAGATTTTATTAGGAGTCTTGCTGTTGTGGTTGTTTACACACTAATTGCTTCGTTGGTAATTGCTTTAAGTTTCACGCCATTTATGGGTAGCCTGATACTTAAATTAAAAAAGAAACATAAAAACGAAAATTGGATACAAAAAATCATCAATTATCGATATCCCGTATTACTCCAAAGTATTCTTTCATGGCCTAAAACCACAATTGCCATTACAACTGTTATTTTTATATCATCAATTTCGTTAATCGGTGTTGTTGGTGTCAGTTTTTTCCCTAAAGCTGAAAAAGCCCAACTATTAATTAATATCAATACCCCGGAAGGTACAAATCTTGAAAGAACCAATGAAGCAGTTGGGTATGTTGAATCTGTACTTAGGGATTTTAATCAAATTAAATACATTGCTTCTAATATTGGCCATGGCAATCCGCAGGTATATTATAACATGTTACCCAAAAATTATGCGGCTAATCACGGACAGGTATTTGTTACGCTGGGAGAATATGATAATCTGAAAATGACAGATCTTTTAAAAGAACTTCGCCAAATATTTAATATGTATCCGGGAGCAAAGATTGAAATTAAAGAATTTGTACAGGGACCGCCAATAGAAGCACCAATTGCTGTAAAAATTGTTGGTAATGATATCGAAAAATTAAAAAAAATGTCAAGGGATGTAGAAACTAAATTACAATCTTATGAAGGTGTTATTAATGTCCGCAATCCATTAAGTGAGCGTAGAATTAACCTGGAGGTAGATATCAACCGGCAAAAAGCATCCATGTTTGGTGTACCCACCCATGAAGTAGACCAGGCAGTAAGGGTGAATATGGCCGGGATAAATGTGGGTCAGTTTCAGGACGATGAAGGAGACTACTTTGATATGATTGTAAGGAATCCTGATTTTCAATTACTGGATATGGGTGATTTTGAAAAGGTATATATACCGGCTCAATCTGGAGCTCAAATAAAATTAACACATATTGCCGATCTATCCTTACAGGAAAGTTTGATCCAGATCGATCATTATAACCTTGATAGAGTGGTCACAGTAACTGCCGATGTTGAAACAGATAAGGCATCTGTATTCGACCTTACTGACAAAATAATAGAATATCTTGAATCTTATGATATCCCGGAAAACCTTTCCTATAAAATTGGAGGTGAACAGGAAAGTAGAAGTGATAGTTTTGGGAATATGGGTCAGGCATTAATCATTGCTTTGATAGGCATATTTGCGATCCTGGTATGGCAGTTTAAATCTTTTTCACAGCCTTTGATTATTTATTCGGCCATTCCTTTATCAGTTACCGGAGCTTTTATTGCTCTCTTTCTAACCGGACATAGCTTTTCATTCATGGCTTTTGTTGGTCTTACTTCACTGGTAGGAATTGTCGTTAATGATTCTATAGTTTTAGTCGATTATACAAATCAGGTTAGAGCAACAGGTAAAGATATGGTTGAATCAATTGTTGAGGCGGGAAAAACAAGATTTATGCCTATTCTACTTACCACGCTGACAACAGTTGCTGGATTATTACCTCTAACACTCAGGGGAGGGGATATGTGGGCACCAATGGGATGGGCGATCATAGGAGGTCTTATTGTATCAACTGCATTATCGTTGCTTATTGTACCACTGTTATATAAAATTTTCAGTCCTACTGATAATGATATAATATAATATCAACCTTAATCATGGCTGGGTTGATGAAGGGAAGGTATAATGCCTTCCCTTTTAATATTTATTGCAGTCGGTAGTCTATGACCAAGCTAAAATTGTTATTTCATATTAAATGGATTGATAATTATTCCAAAAAATTTTAAAATAAGTTTGGTTTATAAAGTAAACTAGTTTATATTTGTTACAAGTTTACATTATAAATAATTCTCTCGTGGAAAATACTTCAAATACCCTGACACCTGAAGAAAGCCTGAAATTGATTGGTAAATTCATATCCAATTATAGGAAAAACTATCACTGTGATAGCTTTTTTTTCCTATTATGGGGATGGATGATTACCCTGGCCAGTATATCGCATTTTATTATTTTAAGATATACGCTAACGTTTGAAAAATATGATCTGATCAACATCCTTAGTGGTGTTAATTGGGGTGTGTTCGTTATTATCAGTTTAGTCGTTCAATATGCTTATATACATCGATTGTCAAAAGAAAAAATGACCCGGAGTCATCTTGATAAGTTTATATCGGTAATGTGGCAAACGACGGGTTGGGCAATTATACTTGTTGCCCTGATAAGCATCAAACTCGACGAATATCCTACTCCATTTATTCTCTCCGTAGCAGGTATAGCCACTTTTATTACTGGTGTAACAATACAATTCACACCTTTGAAGTTGGGAGGGATCGTTTTCTTTATTTTCGCTATTGCCGCTGCCTTTGTAGTCAATGAATATCAATTACTTGTTAATGCGGGAGCCATTCTGTTAGGTTATATTATCCCTGGATATTTGTTAAGAAACAGTAAATAAATTAGCATGTTTAAGGATCTTGATCCAATTTTGCATTCACAATTAAGGTTGGCTATAATGTCTATTTTAATTCGCACAGGGGCGGCAGAATTTACACAACTAAAAGAAGAAACCCAGGCCACCTCCGGAAATTTAAGTGTTCAGATAAACAAACTGAAAGAGTCCGGATATATTCAGGTTGAAAAAAAATTCAAAGGAAATTATCCCCAAACAATTTGCCGGATCACCGATTTGGGTGTGAACAAATTTCAATCCTATGTTAATTCATTGAGTAAATACATTAATCCGCAACCTCCAAATCATTAAAAGGGGATGGCTAACGAAAAAATATACACATAAAACCATTTATCGATAGGTAAAATAGGTTTATAGCCATAGATGTTCTGATAAATGAAATCAAGTTTTTATATTCATATCAAGATCCTATGCTCGCAAAAAGTCCAATTGTCTGTTTTTTAATTATCCTAAACCTGCCATAAATACCACCTGTATATTTTCTTTCAAGTTTTATAACGCTGTTGACAACTAAACGATTGGTTCAAAAACTATTCTTTTAACCGGATTGCCCTGACATTTTTCTGCCAAATTGTCATTTTTTCCTCTTAAAATAATTTGGCACTTAAAATGCAGATGAATTTTTAAATTTTACTTTTACAAGAAACTGACAAAATTTTTTATAACCTATGGGAAAAATTAAATTACAACCGCTGGAGGACCGGGTACTGGTCAAGCCAGCTGAAGCCGATGAAAAAACAGTAAGTGGTATTATCATACCTGATACTGCCAAAGAAAAACCACAAAAGGGAACTGTCGTTGCTGTTGGGAAAGGCAAAAAAGATGAACCGATGACAGTTAAGAATGGTGATAATGTCTTATATGGTAAATATTCCGGTACTGAAATCACGATTGATGGTGAGGAGTACCTGATCATGCGCGAGTCTGATATTTATGCAATTATCTAAATAATTAAAATCAAATGGCGAAAACTATATTATATGATATTGATTCCAGGACCAGACTCAAGAAGGGTGTGGATATCCTGTCTGATTCCGTCAAAGTTACCTTGGGACCTAAAGGAAGAAATGTTATTCTCGATAAAAAGTTCGGGGCACCCAGGATTTCCAAGGATGGTGTGACCGTGGCCAAGGAAATTGAATTAAAAGATCCGGTTGAAAACATGGGAGCCCAGATGTTAAAGGAAGTTGCTTCAAAAACAGCAAAAGTAGCAGGCGATGGTACAACAACGGCAACAGTTTTAGCGCAAGCTATCATTACCGCCGGATTGAAAAATCTGGCTTCAGGTGCCAATGCCATGGATTTGAAAAGAGGTATTGATAAGGCAATCCTCACTGTAGTGGAAGATTTGAAAAAACAAAGTCAAATTGTAGGTGATGATAATGAGAAGATCAGGCAGGTGGCTACCATTTCTGCAAATAATGATGAGACCATTGGTAAATTATTGGCAGAAGCAATGGCTAAAGTAAAAAATGAAGGAGTAATCACTGTTGAAGAAGCCAAAGGTACCGATACACATGTTGATTTAGTTGAAGGGATGCAATTTGACAGGGGATACTTATCACCCTATTTTGTTACTGATTCCGAAAAAATGGTTGCTGAACTTGAACAACCATACATTCTTCTTTTTGACAAAAAAATATCTGTCATGAAAGATTTGTTACCGGTCCTGGAACAGATAGCGGAAAAAGGCAAGTCTCTATTAATCATAGCAGAAGATGTTGAAGGTGAAGCACTTGCTACATTGGTTGTTAATAAATTACGTGGTACGTTAAAAATCGCCGCTGTAAAGGCACCGGGATTTGGTGACAGAAGGAAGGCAATGCTGGAAGATATTGCCGTTCTTACTGGTGGTTCTGTGATTGCTGAGGAAAAAGGACTTAAACTTGAAAATGTAAAATTGGATGACCTGGGTTCCTGTGAAAAAATAACCATAGACAAAGATGATACAACCATTATCAATGGGAATGGTGAAAAAGCAGCTATTAATGGAAGAGTAGGGCAGATCAAAAAACAGATTGAGACAACTACCTCGGATTATGACCGTGAAAAATTACAGGAAAGATTGGCCAAACTAGCCGGTGGAGTAGCCATATTATATGTAGGGGCCTCTTCAGAAGTAGAAATGAAAGAAAAAAAGGATAGGGTTGAAGATGCAATGCATGCTACAAGGGCAGCAGTAGAAGAAGGATTCCTTCCCGGAGGCGGAGTATCCTATGTGCGGGCCGTTAAATCACTTGACAAAGTACAAACGGATAATGAAGATCAAAAAATTGGTGTTAATATTGTCAAAAAGGCTCTTGAATATCCTTTACGTCAGATTGCCATCAATAGTGGACAGGATGGATCAGTTGTTACGCAGAAGGTTATGGCAGGTAAGGGTGATTTTGGATTTAATGCGAATACCGACGGGTATGAACCTCTGATTAAAGCCGGAATTATAGATCCAACCAAAGTTGTCAGAATTGCGCTCGAGAATGCTGCTTCAATAGCCGGGCTGTTATTAACGACCAATGCTGTGGTCTACGAAATTCCTGAAAAGAAAAAAGAAATGCCTGCACCACCGATGCATAATGATATGTATTAAAAAAAGGCCCATATGGGCCTTTTTTTGTTAAATCGTTTAGTTGTTAAATCGTTGAATACCTGGTTCAAGGGTTTACAGATTAACAGAGAAATGGTTGATTAGCCGATTCACCAACAACTAAATCACGATTTTAAAATTCATTTATTACCCTGTTTTAATCTGAATTAGAGGATACGGCCATTATTAATTCCCATCGCGATGAACCGTATCCGGAGAAAAGGCCGGTAAACAAACGGCAACGTATTCAGCACCACCTTCATATGGAGAACTGTATTGCACCCATTTTCCACCCTGGATTAAAATCGCTTGTCCGCCCTTAATTTCATATTCTTTTTCCTCTGTTTTTACCATTAGCGTTCCATGTAATACCAGCGTATATTCGTCAAATTCCGGACGTTGTCCCGGTTCCAGCCAGCCTGTTGGGCTTTTCATCCGGGCAATGCTCAACTGCGATGTATTACTACTCACCCTTCCAAAGTATTCTTCAATTTGTTTCGGTTTATTACCATGTGCCTGAATGATCCGTGGTTTATCAATTATTACTGCCATATTAGTTATCAATTTGTTTGATTTTTTCTGGTTAATATACCCAATAGAAAAAATATTACAAGCACCTAGCTCATAGTTCATTGGATTTATTGTATTCACAATCCCTGTACCAGTGAACCAATGAAACCAGTAAACCAATGACACCAGTAAACTATTCCTTTATCAGACTGTCAATCTTTTCCAGCATCCGTTGATGGTGGCTGCCTTTCCAGTATACTCGTCCACAAACATTACATTGAAAGAATTCATCAAAAAGCAATTGAACCTGGACGGGGATCCGGTCGAGAATTCTATTTTTTGTAACATGCAAAATCTTTCCATTGCAGGCAATACACCTGGAAAAAGGCTTGAATTGTCCTTTTAAATTGAATTTCCTGATAACCTCACTGAGTTGCTGATCTGGTTGCTGATTCCGGATAAAATAGCCTCTTGTCACCTGGCCGTTTTTTAATATTCCTAAATCCCGGGTTAATATGATTCTTTTTTCTTCAGTTGCAATCCGGATAATATCTGCATCCTCCAGATTAATATCAAAACGGGTATCAAAACCGAGCATACGAAGATACCTCGAAAGTCGGCCCAGGTTGGCATCGATGATAAATCGCGTCTGACGCAGTGGTTTTGGTCGCAGCCGATTGATAGGGGAGATGTCCAGTAATTCAAACTCTGGATACACCGATAGGTGGTCACCATCCCGAACGTGATGATCAAAACCTACTGGGGTGCCATTTACAAGGATTAGATCAATTTCTACATGGGGAACACCCTCACCTTCAATGATGTCCTTAACAGTTCGTTTGATAGGGAAAGCTATCTGATACTCTTTTTTCCTTTTATTCAGGTCCAGGAAATCATTTAATTCCTCATAAAATCTTATGGTAATATTCATTGATTACCAGGTTTAAATACCATCTGATTTTTTGATGCATTTTTCCCCTTTGTCATTAATTAAAAGTGATACAACCTAATTCAACAAAAATAATCGCTGATCGTTTTGGCTAATTTAATCATATATTAGTTACTCAGCGACTCAATTGGGTAGAAACTCTGTCGGTAGACAAGATGTGGGATTGGACAATTTTATTAATCTGTTAGAAAAGACAATCAGAATGAACGGTAAGAAAAAGAAAAAGCGCTGATGTTCTCAGCGCTTATGAAATCTTAATGAATTTTATCATTTTTTAATGAAGGATTTTAACATCCAATGATGCTTTTCAAGAACTTTCAAAACAATACCTTCCTTAGGTTTTAAATTATACTATAAATATTATCCTAAAATTATATTATAGATATAAGCGTAATCTATTGGAGTTTGTTATGAATTAGTTGTGTGAGATTGTTTTTCCCAGCTTTTCTACCTGAGTTTTCCCTTTTTTAATGACCTCGTCCAGGGAATCATTCAGTTCGTCTTTCGCTTCCTTAAACTTTTTTAAGGCAGAATCACTGAAATCCTCGGCAAAACGCTGCGCGTCTTTTTTAAGTTTTTTCCTTGTTCGGACACCACTGTCAGGCGCGGTAAGAATACCTACTGCCGCCCCCGTTATAGCTCCTATTAAAAATCCGGAGAGTACTTTAAATGCTGTGTTCATAATTATTTTATTTAATAGTTTAAGAAAATGTAAATAATTTTTACAAAATATAGTGAAAAAAATTAACAAATGCAATTTTAATAACGAATATATGGTTAAAAAAGATGCATTTATTGTAAAAAAATATTTCAAATAGTAACATTTTTAAAATTATGTTATTAATTTTATCAAAGAGTTGAGCAGAATTTTAGGAGATATCATGAAATATCTGGCTGAGAATATTAGATATTTAAGAAAAAAATTAGGTTGGAGTCAGGAGAAACTTGCTGAGATGCTGGGATTAAATCGAGGTAACATCGCATCTTATGAAAAAGGAACTGCCGAACCTCGATTGGAAAATATGATTAAAATGATGGAATTGTTTAAGGTTGAAATAAAGGATCTGGTAGAAATTGATTTGGCTGGGATGGAAAAATTAGATCAGGAAATTGAAGATCTGAAAAAAGGTGCTTCCGGAACTGAAAAGGAAAAATATGAATTAAGAAAAGCCAGGTTATTAAAAAGACTTATCGACAAAGATGAACAAATAAAGTTTTTTGTCAAGCATTCTGATCAAATGCAAAAGATTCTGGAAGGTTTTAAAACATTCCATCAATTTAAAATGAAGAATGGACATCTGCTATCTGATGATGTTAAAAAAATAGCAGATGATTATGAAAAACTCCTTGAACTCATGGAATCGATGATTGATACAAACCGCAATCTGATCGATTACCTGGAGGAGAAAGGTTTGGAGCAACCAGTGCAAAAAGATATATCAACTAACACGATACATCATTGATTTATTATACCTTTCTTAACTAGATCAGGAATTACAACGATGGCTTTTATCAGTTGGAGTCCTGATACCACTATTAAAAGAAGATATTATAGAATAAATAGAGGCATTCAAAAAGATCAGATATTTAACTGCAGAGCTCACAAAGATAAACACATCAAAAAGTTGATAATATTCAGGCAATTATGCGATGTGAAGTTTGCATAATTCCTTTGTGCTTTTGTGGTTAGACTACTTTTGAATTTATCTCAATTCACTTTTCCAGTTTCTTAAAAAAATCTCCAAAAATATCATCTCTTTTAACAAAATATACTACTCTGATAAAATGTCTGGATTCATCAATGCTGAAGGTATACTGATCAGTAACAACCGGACTATGTACAAGATTTGAAGGAGTCCAGTCGGGATTGATTACATATGCTATAGCAGACATATCCCATAATACTTTTGACCAGGCATAGGTGTCACTGTGATAATCTTTGAAGATTTGCAGGAGGTAATCTCCAATAGCTCCCTTGCCTCCCAGATATCTTTCCATCTCCGGTATAGTGGTTGCCAGATGGGTAACTACAGGAGTACATGGTACCTGTACAAAAGGAACGCCACAGTCAAAGATAGTCCTTGAAGCATGGATATCCTGGAAAAAATTAAACTCACGCTGGTGAGGCCAATGGTGGCCATTTCCTCCCAACCAGACAACTATTATATTTTTAATAATTGAAGGATCTATTAGAATAGCGTTCGCTACATTGGTAATGGCGCCCACAGCCACTACATGCAATGGATCATCCGGGGAACTTTTTTTGGCCCTATCAATAAGATCAATAACAGCAGGGCTTTTCTCAGGCAGTTTTATATCTTTAATAAATTCAGTACTACCCTTGAAAGCAAAATCTTCATGACCCATGTCAAGCATATCAAGAATCCGTAATATTTCTTTATAGCTTTGTTCCATACCATCGTCTGCACTGGTGGAGCGTTTGTTATAAAAGGGAGCCGCATATACCGCCTCTAATTTTAACTTTTCCGGAGATAATAGCGCGTAAACAAGTGCAAATTGATCATCTATTTCATTGTAGGTGTCCGTATCTAATACCATTCTGACGGATCCGGAAGGAGGCTCAAGCATTTTTATTCTTTCCGGAGAAAGGATATCGGGAAATTCCTGCCCATTACATGAACTAGAGACCATTATAGCTAAAAAGATGACTGCTGATTTTAAATTCATATTTGGATTTATTTAATAAACAGATTATGAAATTAATTGATTCTTCAGGAATAAGAATCTGTTTTATTTAAACTTTTGTTTTGATATTTAAATTATGATAAAAATATGCCGATTTAAAATGTTAAAGCATAAAATAATGTTTTAAAATTAAAAATTCCAGAAATATCCGGATACGTCATTTGTGCTAGGATTTAAACGTGATTTTCAGCATAGAAGTGTCTTTCGGAGATTTTCAGAACCATCATAGGAAATTCTTCGTCACGCCTAGGCGTGACTCTTCTACGTTGAAAAGCATAATATCTGAAATGGGGAAAAGGGACTTTTGATTTTATAATCCAACTATTTTGGCATATAATAAAACTAAATAAAAACTGAACAATTCCAATGAAACCGATCTCAGAGCGGAACGCAGTGGAGCGAAGAGTCTCATAAAAGTTAATCGTACAATCAAAGAAGATTCTTTGGGGTGAATAAAAAAAGGTTTTCAATTATTTGTTAGATTTAAATACAAAATGATATAAATGTAGAGTCTGATACACCCCTCTGAAAAGGGAGGACGAACTCTTTAACTTTACATTAATCTCACTAATTATACTGGAATACGTAAATACCCTTCCAACTCCTTCACAATCCATCTAAAAGGAGCAAATCGATAAGTCTAATACAATTTAAAAAAAGCTAACCAACTAATTTAACAGGTCCGATTAAACCTGAGGGCAATGGTGTCAAATCCTCTTTGGATCTCTCAAGCCAGTAATTTATTTCCGGATTGTCTTTCTGAGATAAACAGTAATTAAAAAGTGTATTGATAACTTTGATTTCCAGTTCATTTTTACCTGCTACCAGATAATCTTTTATTGAAAAAGAATTATTCCCATACCAGTCTATTCCAAGCGACTTACCATTTAGAAAGACTTCAGCTAAATCATAAACAGAACCTATATCTAAACTGGAAAAATTGGAATCTTTCAATTCAATAGATCTTCTATATATTGAAGTCCCGGAAAAGTATCTCAGGTCCTGAAAGGATGAAAGGTCATAAAGTTGATTTAATGTCTTTTTTATTATAGTTCCGTCTATCCTGGGAATACATTCTAACTCCCAATTGCCATTTATAATTAATTCCTTATTGCTGTGTATATGTAGGTCGCTTCTTTTGTTAAAGGTCGGTTTATCCAATACAACCAGGGCAGATTCCAACGGTTTCAGATTTAGTTGAATACCATGATTGTTTTTTTGTGATAATTTTTCTTTTTCTCCATTTTCAGGATGCCATTTCCAGTAATCATAGCTGTCTTCAGGAACAGAAATCTCGGTTCTAATATGCCTGGATCTATGAACATTACTGAAAAATAAAATTGGATACTGGTTTTTTTTGAACTGTGCCGATAGTAAAAACGCATCAGGATTATTAATTAGTATACCTGGTTCCAATTGATTATTTTGGATAAATTGCCCGGCCCATTGGGCTAATCCATCCATATTGTTGATAAGCTCCGCATCAGGCTCCTTCTCTACATGTGCACCAATATCTATGGCTCTATTAATGGATGATTTTACCAATGCATCAAACTCCTGAGAGTTGTTCATCCCCGGAGATTTTTCAGGATACTTATTAAGAAATATTACCTTTCCACCACCCTCAACATATTGAAGAATACTTCTGGCTACAGGTAACTCCAGTGATTCCGTATCACAGACTACCAATGCCTGGTAACGCATGTTCTTATAATGAAGATTCCCATTTTTAAATGTAGCTTCAGTGATAATACGTCCGTTGACATAATCAGTCGATATTCCAAAACTGCTGAGTGCCTGCCAGATAGAATGTAAATACCACGGGCTGGTATTAAATGGATTTCTGTCCAAGCCATATTTTCGCCAGATATCTGTAGTTGGCCCCAGAATTGCTACTTGTGATACCGGTTCACTACACTGTAATACTACCGAGAATCGGCTGACATAATCCATAAATTTCGATACATAAGGCCACCATGTATTGTTTTCATTGAAATAGGTGCCGTATTGAATCCAACCCGGGAAAATCTGGTCAGGCGGGGAATAATTGAATCCATGCAACACAAGATGATTAATACCAGCCACAAAATTCAGATCAGCTGCCTGCTTCATGTATTTTAAAGTAGCTTTAAATACACCACTCGTATTTGTCATTGCTTCACTGCTGATGATAGATCTGTTGGCAAGATGACCGCCACTGGAAGCATACTTATTCCAGATGGCATACCGGATTTCATTAATTCTGGATGTTGACCAGCCGGAATTGTACAACCACTGATCTCCTTCAGGGATATCGGGTATCATATATCCATTTACCAGATCGGTGTACAGCCAGGGATGTCCATATGCCTGATATCTGCTCAACACCCCGTTATTTTGACACCAATGATGAAAAACTTCAATAAATCTTTCTTTAAACAACTCCGCCAGAGTTAAACTATAATCATAACGGGCCTGCTGAATTTTATCAACCAGGTCAGGTGCAACTTCCATTTCCGTCATCAGCAACGGTAAATAAGGATGAACGGAATATCCTCTTCTTTTCTCAAATTCAGAGGGAAAATCTGAAGTCCAATTAGCACCTTCCAGTTCGATGCTATCACAGAAAACCGCCCGGATTCCATTTCCCAATTTACCTTCAAAATATGGATTCAATTTATCCGACATGTGATTGAGATATTTGGAAACAGCTACAGCATTAAAATGATCAAGTACCGGGCCTGCACCTCCGGGAGCCCCCCGAAAAACTTCCCTGAACCCTTTTTTGATTCGGATGATTACAACATGATATTCATTTTGAGATATTTTGATTGAAAATTGGTTGTTTGGGTCGGGCCTTTGATCAAGCTCAACTATTTCATCCATTTCTCGAAAACCAGAAGGCACTAAATATATTTTAGATATTTCTTCATTTTCTTGTGTCTCTTCGACAGTTATGATTTTTGAACCTGGCCCATTAGCGACAATATCTTCCGTGGTGAGCCCCTGAATGGTTTCATCCGGTTCCAGAAACTCACCTCCGAACGGCCATCCCGTACCTACGATAAGGTCAGTTATCATATTGTTTTTTTGAGCCTCTTCGACCGTAAATCTGACCATTTCACACCAGGTTTCGCTCAACCAGGTTTTTCCTCCAGGCGGAGGATCGTTAATTTGCTGAGGCATGGCAATGGGATTTATTTCTACACCTCCGGCACCAGCCTGACTCATTAATTTTATCTCACGGGATATTTCTTCTTTTGTTATACAATTTCCATTCCACCACCATCTGAAAAATGGTCTTGATTCAGGTATTGGATTTTTAAATAATTGGAATAATTCACTGTGGGATACTTTCTTCTCCTTTGTACAACCATATAATGAAATCCCGCCTATTCCAATTATCGGAACTGATATACCCAGGGATTTTAAAAAATCTCTTCTTGTTGAGCAAAATGAATTTTCTGACATACCATTTTAAATATCCCGGATCAGGCCCTGTCAAATGCAACAATAAATTTTGCACCTTTACCCAGATCACTTTCACACCAAACTTCACCATTCATCATTTCCGTATATTTTTTTACAATGGATAGGCCAATCCCGGTAGAACTTTCATCACCTGTTGGTTCCGCACTTAACGGTTGATACTTTAAAAATAATTTTTTCTGATCTTCTTTGGATATTCCCGGCCCCTCATCCTTAACCCCTATTAATACCTTTCCCTCATTGGACCAGAGATTTAGGTACACATTTTTATTTTCAGGAGAAAATTTAACGGCATTTGAGATCAGATTCTCAATTACCTGCAACAGGTAATTCTTATCTATAATTGCGTATACTTCATTGAGATTTAATACAGGGTTGAGTTTTTTCCTTTCAAATTTTTCTTTCAAGCCTAAAAACGCCTGTTCATACAACTTTGAAATATTCGTTTTTTGCATTAGTAAATTTACCTGTCTTTCTTCCAGGGTTCTTACATCCAGGATTCTTTCTACCATTTCATTCATCCTGTTGAGGGCTTTGATGATCCCGTTTATGCAGATCTTCTGGTCCTCATCTAATTTTTCGCATTCCGATTTAAGCAACTCGGCCAGAGAAATTGTGCTGGATAAAGGATTTCTTAAATCATGGGCAATAATGGCTATCAGGTGATTTTTTTCTTCATTCAATTCCTCCAGAATTTCTTTTTGCTGGTTGATTTGATTATTCTGATCTGATAATTGTTTTTCAAGTTCATCCTGATGTCGGAGCCTTTTTACAAACATTCGGAGTAAGCCATGTAGTATCTCATTATTATTCTCCATTAACCTGGTAAAATCGTTATGGCTTAACCTGAGTAATTTTACCCGTTCCTCGGCTAGTATTGAGGCTGATCTCGCCTTATTATCAATCAGCGCATACTCTCCAAATACATCACCTTCATGCAGTTTAGAAAGAACAAATTCTTCATCACGTACACTTACGCTACCATTGGCTATGATGAATACGGCATCACCTTCCTCTCCTTTTTTGAATATGTAATGACCTTTCTGATATTCAGTTTCTTCAAGTAGATCAGCTATTTTTTTCAATGAAGGCCGATGCAGATCAGAAAATAATTGAATTCTTTGTAATAGTTTAACTTTCGTTTCAAAGGGAATTGGATCTTCTTCCATGTGCATCTTTTATTAAACTAAGCACGAAATTTAATCATTATTCATGTAACTATGAAGACTAACAAAGTGAATATTTAGTAAAAGGAAGCCTTTTGATTCTGTTTTAAAATTTAACTCTGTGATCCTGATCCCCAAAGTGTTGCCTCGAGGTATACGTAAAACGTTTAGAATTGATAGGCCTGGAAATAGAAAAATCAATCGAAACCCGACGATAAATTAATTTAAACAACGAAATGGAATTTTAAACAACAATCGTCACATGGTATTTTCAGACCTATATTAAGTTAAATCCGTAAATTAAAGTATATTTAAATAGAAAAGCACAGCCCTGCAGATGGATCCGGAATATAAGATTAAGTTTTATGGTACTAGAGGATCGGTTCCCATCAGTGAACCGGGCTTTTATGAATTTGGTGGTAATACAACCTGTATTGCCATAACCAATAATTTGAATAATCGCATAGCTATCATAGATGCAGGAACAGGTATCAGGAAACTGGGTAAGGAAATCGAACGGGGGGCGAATTATGATAATGAGATTTATCTGTTATTTACCCATTTTCATTGGGATCATATACAGGGTTTCCCGTATTTTAAACCCGCCTACAATCCGGATAAAACATTAAACATCATCACCATGGGTAGGGATCGCCTTTTACTGGATATTAAAAGCCTTTTTGACTTTCAGATGCATGAGGTATATTTCCCGGTTAAACTGGATGAGATGGGCGCAAAAATGAATTTTTTTATGCCAGAGGAGGAAATTGAAATATTCGGTGATACAGTAGTAACGGTCCGGAAGCATAATCATCCGGGCTCAGCATACAGCATCCGGGCCTACTGGAGAGAAAAGGTGATCGTGATATGCACCGATATTGAACATGACAAGAAAATTGACCAGCGGATAGTTAAACTGGCCCGAGGCGCAGATGTTTTGATACATGATGCACAGTATACTGAGGAAGAGCTTGAAACACATAGGGGCTGGGGACACAGCAGTTATGAACAGGCCATTCAGGTTGCCGAAGAAGCCGGGTGTAAGATGCTTGTCATGACCCATCATGATCCGGACCATAACGACGAATTCCTCACCGAAATGGAGAAAAAATGTCAGGAGAGATTTAAAAATTGTGTACTGGCAAGGGAAGGGATGGAAATTACAATTTAAACATGCATGATTTAAAAGCTGTGATTTTATTCCACCGGATTTTGATTACAACTCATTTTCCAAGCCACCGATTTGCAAGATAAATCCCAATTCATCGACTGGCTCATGATATCGGCAGAAGTTTAGATTAACTGATTCACCTTAGAGGACATAAAAAATAATTCATTTCCGATTCATAATCTATATTTACGATTCATCCTTTTATAATTCCGACTCATCCTTATTGATTATATAAATCTGACGTACTCCCAATAGCTTTGATCAAGGATCAAAAAATCAGAACTATGAGAAATTTTATTTTTGCATTTCTATTTTTTCCAATGCTGTCTTTTGTAGAAAAAACAAAGTAAGATCCAACCGGGCACTACCCAGATGTTACTGATTTGAAAAAAGATATCAGTGTTCATGTTTTTTTCTTATGTTTTATATGATTTGTCTTATACGACAGAAATTTTCAGAGGCCGAATAGTAGCCAGCATAACTGCATAAAATGCTTTGAAAGGTAAAATAATCAATAAGAATGTATTTTTCATTTCGGAAATGTAAATTTAGTATGATTGGATACTGATATTTCCAGTATTACAACTGATTAAAACAGATGCTTCACCCCCATTAATTTCACCGGAACGGTAGTTAAATTCATTTCGCGTATAGGATATATCATCGAATCCATTGATACTTATTCCTCCATTTGTTGTGAAAATTTCAAAGGCGACTGAAGCATTTGCGGGTACTTGCAATGTAACATTTCCAGCGCCAGTTTTAATTTCTGCTGACTCACCCGGAGATATGTCAAGCATACTGCAATATATACCACCAGTGACGGTTTCAGCACGTATATTTCCTTTGTGATCAAGTATGCTGATTCCTCCATTGATGACTTCACAAACGAGATCACCTGCAACCAGTTTTGTTTCAATTGACCCGTTATCCACTCTGAATTTTGCATCTGAGAATAAATTTTCTACCATCAGTTCTCCATTGATGATAAAAAAATCAAGAAAAAGGGAATCCGGTATTTTAAGGGAGAAGGAAGCTATGTATCTTCTGTTAACACGCGGGAAATCAGCAGATAAAGAAAAAATACTTCCAGATAATGATTGATCGATTTCTATATCGCTGATATGATTTTCGGCATCCTCAAAACTAACGCCCCAGCTTCGTCTGAAGATGATCGCATCGATGGTATTGTCAGCATGTGGAATGGCTGTTATATTGCCGTTCAAAGTAGTTACTTTCAGCGTATCTGCCTGATCCACCTGCCATGTCAGCGTGTCGAAATCATCGGAAAAAACATCAAAGTCTTCATCTTTAAAAATACAAGTTGATAATAAGATACCGGTTATTAGAATTAAAAAAATATTTCGAGCCATGATTTTTATCTTGTTTTTAATTAACGGAAATATTTATGTTCCTGTTTTTAATTCATGTTAAAATTAAGTCTTCGGGGTATCGACAAAAATTCATTATGTTTATTCAAGTTAATACAACTTTTTCATATTTTCGAAACATATTGTTATACTGCATGAAGAAACTGCGATATTACATTATTTTACCAGTTTTAATTGCTGCTGTTTATTTATCAGGACCTCGGCAAGATCCGGGAGTGGTGATTCCTACACTGCCAGAAATAAACTTTTCGGGGATTAACCTGGAACGATTTGTCAATCAGCAGGAATCTGAAATTAAAAATATTAAGGAGGATAATCAGGCCAGGATCATCTGGTATAATGATAGTTTGAAAAACAGGACGGAATTTGTGGTTGTGTACCTTCATGGCTTTTCTGCCAGTCAGGGCGAAGGGATACCCATCCATTCGAATTTTGCCAAAAGATATGGCTGTAATTTATATTTATCGCGACTTTATGGTCATGGTGTTCATGAAAAAGATGCGTTAATCGATATGACACCCGAAAAACTGGTTGAATCGGCCAAACAAGCGCTGGCTATCGGTAAACAACTTGGAGAAAAAGTAATTTTGATGAGTACTTCTACAGGCGGTACACTTTCCTTATACCTGGCTGCTTCTCATCCGGAAATTTATGGTTTAATCCTATACTCACCTAATATAAAGATCAACAATTCAGCGGCCTCAATATTATCTTATCCCTGGGGATTACAGATTGGTAGATTGTTTAAGGGGGGAAAATATAATATATCAGAATCCGAAAGTAAGGAAGATAGCTTATACTGGATCAATTCCTATCGAATGGAGGCTGCTGTATATTTACAGCAATTGCTTGAAATCACAATAAGAAAACAAACTTTTAACAATGTAAAGCAGCCTGTATTCATGGCATATTATTATAAAAATGAAAAAGAACAGGATCCAACAGTACGTGTGGATGCCATGTTGAACATGTTTGAACTACTGGGTACTCCCGACCATTTAAAAATGAAACAGGCTTTTCCGGATGCAGGTGCACATGTGATTGCCTGTGAATACAAATCCGGAGACTGGGAAGGAGTGCAAGAGGCTACTTACCGGTTTGCTGAGAATATCCTCCAGATGAAAAAAAATAATTGAATACCGATAATGGTTAATACTGGCCTTACAGAACATTCTATTTGTTTTTACAGATAGCCGAAGTATTATAAATGGAAGATCTTAAAGACTTTTTATTGAGAATCTATCCATTGGAGCAGAATTTATTAGAAGAATTTCTGGCTGCATGGAGGGAAGTAAGTTTTAATAAAGGAGAAATTGTAACGAGGGCAGGGGAGGTTGACAGATATTTTTATTTTATGGTGGTGGGAGTACAAAAAGCTTATTTTGAGAAGAATGGAAAATTTCATGTAATCGCTTTTACCATGGCACCCGCTTTTACATGTATTCCTGAATCTTTTTTAACTCAAAAACCCTCGAATTATAGCCTTGAATGTATTACACATAGTAAAATGTTGCGAATTTCGTATTTACAGGTAGAAAATTTTGCAACAAAATCACATGCGGTTGAAACACTACTTCGCAAAGCCCATGAAAATGTACTTGCGGGTCTTGTAGTCCGGTATCATCAGATCCTGGCTTATTCAATGGAAGAACGTTTCAGGGATTTTGTGTCAAGAAGCCCGCATTTACTTAATATCATACCACATAAAGATATTGCTTCTTATTTGGGGATGGATCCTACCAATTTTTCAAAATTATATAATTCGATCCGGATCTGATTTTACCTATTTATCATCATTACGTTTAATAATCTTATAAAAAGAAAAGATTCGTTTTTTTTGTCAATACTGTCCGGTTAAAATGTTAAAAATATTGGATTCTAATATCTATTCTAGGTTGATTTTTAGTGTAAGTTGAAAAGCATCCCCCTCCTAGATTTATAAAGAAATTAATTCCATCATATGAATTTAATACACATTAATCCGAAAAATTCGTGAATTTTTCCTGCCTGGCAGTCTCCGGCGGCCATAGCCTTGCCCCTACGTCGTAGCCGACTACGGCGCAGACGCATGGCGACGGCAAGCAGGCAGGCGTCCCGAGGAGCCGGCCCTATCAAAAAGTTCTCAATTTTTCTGAAAATTTTTATCGCGTCAAGGATTCACCCCGGGATCTTTCTGACAGAATGTGAATTAGTTAAATAATGTATGATTTCCAGTTTTTAAATAATTATAGAGATTACATTAAGTTTTCACTATAAAAACACTTATCATTATAGAAATTTCAATAATCAGTCCAGAAATATTATAAATTTTTAAATTATACCTATGAAAATTTTGATTCTAGGCAGTACGGGCCGTACTGGTAAATGGCTGGTCAGGGAGGCAATTAACCGGGGGCATCATGTCCATGCGCTGGTAAGAAATCCCGCAAAACTTTCTGTCAAATCTGAAAAACTAATCACCTTTTCAGGAAGCCCACTGAATGAAGAAGAGATGAATCAGGCAATGGAAGGTTGCGAGGCAATTCTCATTGCCTTGAATATATCCAGAAAGTCTGATTTCCCCTGGGCCAAAGTACTATCTCCTGAAAATTTGCTTTCGGAGACAATGAAAAATATCATTGAGCAGGCGCCTGAACAAGGTATCAAACGGGTGATCACCATCACGGCTGCAGGAGTAGGAGATTCTGCCAAATATTTACCAGGCTGGTTCAGCTGGATCATCCGGAACAGCAACATAGGTGTTACATACAGGGATCATGAACGACAGGAAAAGTTATTGATGGAAAGCAAACTTGACTGGACTATTGTCAGGCCTGTAGGATTATCGAACTCAGAAAAGGATAAACCTGTTAAAGTAACCATTCCAGGTGTTGAAAAACCGGGTTTTACCATCAGTAGAAAAAATGTGGCCAGATTTATGATCGACAGTCTGGAGAAAGGACAGTACATTCAGGAGACACCGACTATTTCGGAGTGAGATTCTTTATTCAATATTTATGTTGGGGTATTCCGATGATGTTATTTATACTATTTTAGAATTTAATCCCTGTATGGATCCTTATTTCTTCCTGAGGAATACTTTCTCTCCGGACCTAAAGGCAGGTAGAAAGTCTTTTCTGTCATTAGGAAGGGCCTGAATCTGTTCATGAATATATTATAGTTACGTAAACAGATTATGAAATAAATTTACCTTCCGGTCTATACATTAGAAGGCACCCTCCCCGGATTTACCTGTGCTGAATTTATTTCAGTATTCCGGGGTCTGTATAAAGAGAAATATTTGGCGTTTTTCCTGTAGTGGTTGTGCGAGCAATAAGACCATAAAATAAATCCACAAGTAAATAACCTCGGTGTTTTCTCTGAGAGACACCGAGATAGTATAATTTTTGGTTGGATTGAAAATAGTATTTGAACCCACCCCTTGCCATCACATAGTCCATCACGCCCCCTCCCGGGAGGGGAATATCGAGCGTCAGATTAAGGATTTCATTTCAACTTTAATGAAATCCTTAATGTTAATCTTTAATTGGAATAATAAACTATACCCGAATACCTAATATTCTCCTCCTCGGAGGGGGAAGGGGTGGGTAATTATTTTTATATTTACATCAACAAATTCTCTCCAGCTATGAGAAGAAAAATCATACCTTACAATCCGAAATTAAAATACCTGGCAAAATCATTAAGAAAAAATATGTCTTTGGCCGAAATATTATTATGGGATGAAATAAAACAAAATATAATTGCCGGTTATGATTTCGACAGACAGCGCCCCATCGATGATTATATTGTAGATTTCTATTGTAAAGATTTAATGTTAGCTATTGAAGTTGATGATGAATCACATGACCATAAATTTGAATATGATCAGAAAAGACAAAAAAGATTAGAAGATCTGGGTGTTTCATTTTTAAGATTCTCAGATGAAGAAGTAAAATATAATATGGATGATGTACTAAATACTATTTTTGGTTGGATTGAAAATAGAAAATGAACCCACTTCTTACCATCACACAATCCATCACGCCCCCCTGCCTACGGTCAGGCAAGCTCCCGGGAGGGGTGCCCGCCTGCTATAGTACTCAGTATGGTGGCCAGGCAGGGGTGGGTTGTAAGTGTTCTTCTAATTTTTTTTCTCCGTATTATATTGCACAATAAAATTGAATATCCTTAATTCAGGTGATTTTTTGATCCTTCATAAAAATCAATTGGCAATATGGCGCAGAATAAAATCCGGAAAGCTACCCCGATCATCACTTTTGCATTGATCACGAGCCTTTTTTTCCTCTGGGGACTGGCTAACAACATGACTGATACATTACTGGCTGCATTTAAAAAGATCATGAGCATGACTGACTTTCAGACGTCACTGGTGCAGATGTCTTTTTATGGCGCTTATTTCTGTCTGGCACTTCCGGCAGCAATAATCATCAAAAAATATACCTATAAATCCGGTATTCTACTCGGATTGGGAATGTATATGGTAGGAGCAGTGCTTTTTTACCCGGCCAGTAAAACAATGGTTTATGGCCACTTTCTTACGGCCCTGTTTATATTGGCCGGGGGCTTATCAATCCTTGAAACCACTGCGAATCCCTACATTATCGCTATTGGTCCTGAAGAGACAGGAACCCGCCGGCTCAATTTTGCCCAATCCTTCAATCCGATCGGTTCCATTACCGGCGTTGTACTAAGCAAGTTTTTTATCTTATCCAACCTGAATGTAGCATCAGCAGAAGAACGAGCTGCCATGACCAAGGCACAACTTTCTGCACTTCAGTCGGAGGAACTTTATGCCGTAATGGGTCCATATGTAGGCGTCGCTTTTGTGCTTTTACTATTGTGGATCACGATCGCCGTTAGAAAAATGCCAAGGGCTTCTGAGGCTGATTCCAGTGTAAACCTTGGTCCGGCATTGAAGCGTCTTATCCGTAACAGACATTATATCCTGGGAGTGATTGCGCAGTTTTTCTATGTTGGTGCTCAGTTATGTGTCTGGTCCTTTACGATCCGTTATATCATGGCGGAGCTGAATCTGAATGAAGCTGATTCCTCCTCCTATTACATAGCAGCTCTCATTCTTTTTACAGCCATGCGATTTGTAAATACTGCTTTGATGAAGGTGATCAGCCCTGGAAAACTGTTGACCTTATCAACCCTGCTTGCGATCATATTTACAGCTACCGTAACCTTCGGGCATGGTGTGATCAGTGTGTATGCCCTGGTAGGGATCAGCGGATGTATGTCGCTCATGTTCCCGACGATCTATGGGTTAGCTACACGCGGACTCGGGGAGGATACCAAGATCGCTGCATCCGGACAGATCATGGCAATTGTGGGTGGAGCAGTGTTCCCCGCAATCCAGGGACTGGTATCTGACGGCACTGGGAGCATCAGCATCTCCTATTCCGTTCCGTTGATCTGTTTTATTATCATTTTGTTTTATGCTTCAATCGGGCGACGGCTGGATCTGCCGAAAAAGAATGCGGTAGTTTAGGGTTGTGAATGTATTCGATAACTTGAGCTCCCCGTATGAGGAGAATTTATTTTATTTGTTTATTAGTGTATATAGTTCCAATGACAATTAGGGGGAAAGTTTATGTTTGCAAAATGAATAATAATGAAACCTCTCCGAGGTTACTGAATTTGAGCATGGGTTATTACAAAAAGGCAACCCTTCCAGGGTAGCATTGAAGAGGTGTAAGAATTTTCTCACTATTTTCAAAACCAAATCAGGATTTGGCAGATTTCCCGGAAGACAATACATGGTATAGAACGGACGTACCAGACGGCAGCTAAAAAATAATTTCCGCAAGAGAGGTGTATAAAAACAAGTCAGCAGAATCCCTTCCGCTGACTTGTAAGTTCTTTTTTTCCTTATCTATTTTAATCCTGCACACATCTGACACTAAAGCCAAGTCTTTTGTATGGATCCTGACTGTAACTTACTTTATAGATCAACGGTGACTGATTGCTCAGGTTTCGATAATATATGTGAAGCTCCGGAGTACCCCAGGTAGATGAAGTCCAAAAATTGCAATTATTACCCAGAAATTTAAACGTATTATCCAAGAGATCACGCATACCTCCTGGCACAGCATTAAAACCGACAAGATTTGTACCTGTGTTATTTATTCCCCAATTTGCGCTGCCGGTTTCTTTAATTTTATCTCCCTCATCTGTACCTCTTTGTACATTCCCACCATATGCATCATTATAGCTCATACCAATATTCATTTCGAATAAAGACCATTCATCCGTAGAAGGTAGATGCCAGCCGGTGGGGCATGCTGTTTTAGCCATTTCCCAATCGTATAGCACACCATAAGTGGTGTAATTTGCTGTTGCTTTGGCTGCACTTACATCCGTGCCCTGGTAGTCGTATACCCAGTAGCCACAATCCGTATCTGATGGACAAACCTCTGGCAGATACGCCAGGTTTTGTGCAAGCCATATCTGATCATACACATTGACGGTAAGATATACTTTTCCATCGCGACTATCAGTAAAAGTTGCTTGCTGTACACTAAATTGTTCAGTAGCGAATGTTCTTTGTTCCCCGTAAACATAGGTAATGCCATTATCATTGGTAGCAAAAGCTCTTACATAGTAGGTGCTAAGTTCAATCAGACCAGATAAAACTACATCAAACGGGCTACCGTATCCGCCCGAGTATCCCTCATAATTAACTATGTCCGGATTGGGTGAAGTGCTCCATATAATTCCGGTCCATACTGCATCTGCACCTCCATCGTCCGTAACTACTGCACCACCAAATGCTGTGTGTGCCTTTATATCACTAATCACAGTAGTAGTTACTACTGGCGGATCAGGCAATGTTTTAAACAATAATGCATCGCCATAAGCAGTACCTGCGCTATTTGTAGCATAGGCCCTTACGTAATAATCCGTTACACGGGTCAGTGAAATCATCGTTGCGGAAAAGGTACCGGTACCACTTCCTTCCAGTCTGAATCCTTCCTTATTTTCAAGTGTCGGATCAAACATGGTTCCCCAGACCAGTCCACGCGCGGTAACTGTTTCACCACCATCGTCGGTTACATTATTATTAATGCACTCTGCAGAATTATTGGTAATATTTTGAACAATTCCAGTTACGACCGTGGGTAAACCAGCTGTTGTAAAGCTCTTTTCTTCACCATACGCAGTTCCCTGGCTGTTTGTGGCATAGGCTTTTACATAGTAAGTTGTATTGGCTGTCAAATTTGTCAGATTGCTGGTAAATTCGCCGGTTCCGGTTCCGTCTTCTGTAAATCCAGTATTATTTTCCAGAGTTGGTCCAGTGGCGTCTCCCCAGACAACTCCCCGGGCTGTTACATCCACACCGCCGTCATCGGTTACATTACCGCCACCTGTAGCCGATGTACCCGCTATTTCAGATATATCTGCAGTTGAAACCGTAGGTACATTGGCCGTCACGGTAACTGTAACTTGCGAGTTAGCGGTCAGTCCTTTATTATCCGTTGCTACTGCTTTGATGGTGTGTTGACCGGTCGATTCCCCATCAGTATTCCAGGAATAGGTATAGGGTGCAGTCTGCAAGGTTGCTTTGCTGACATCGTCGATGCTGATCTTAACATTTGCAATGGTGCCATCCGGATCATTTGCAGTTACTGAAATTTGAACCGAAGTTCCGATTTCAACACCAGCATTATTGGTCGGATTCGTAATATTACAGCTTGGTGGTTTATTTGGTTCTTCCTCTTCGGTTGTCCCACAATTATTATAAAATAAAAGTAAGGAAGAGAAAAAAACAAATGTGATTGGTACCAGTAGTGCTCGTTTCATGGTCTTTTCATTAAGGTTTCGATAAATTATTAAAAAAGTGAAAAATCAATATAAAATCGTCTTAACAGAGTATTTATGACGGTAAAGGCTGTAGATGTATAATAACTTTTTACAAGATATTTGTCGATATCTTTAGATCGGATTTCTATAAAATGAGCCTCCATAAAAAGTTGACAAATCATTACCGTATGTTAAAAAAATGATAGTTAGTCTTAGTAAGTTAATAAATTTTCTCAATTTTACAATAAATTTGGAAATTAAATTTTGAAAGCAGTGAGTTATCAATATGATTTTCCACCAAAATCACCTTTTATTGAAGTATTAAATATTTTAAATACACATTATATATTTAGAGAGAATTCTATTTACCTTCTTTAGGATCAACCTTTATATTTAAGATCATAAGTAAAATTGGATGCATAATCCAACAACCTACCGATATCAAGACAACCTCAGGAAAACAGAATTCGGCAGGTAGCGTATAGAAATAAAATAGAGCAGAACTAAACGTTATCCAATAACAAACTTAATTGGAACTAGTTATGTGAGGTTAAAGGTGGAAAACCTTTTCAAACAGACCCACAATTTATACAGTACCTGGAATCTATCAAACCATCACTTCGTTCCATAGAAAGATAATAACTTCCATTCGGGACGTGTAAAAAAAGTCAGCAGAATTCCTTCCGCTGACTTTTTTAATTATTCTGGTCTTACATATTAATTCTGCACACAACGAACGGACATACCATTCTTCCCACGCCCGTCAGGTCCGTCATAACTTCTGCCAATCCGGGCTCCACCACTGCTAAGGTTTCGTGATACAACAAGAGAACCTGTATTCGTGGAAGTCCAGAAATAACTATTGCTACCCAGGTATTGGAATACATTATTATTATTCAGCCCATCCCGTTCCCCTCCGGGTAGTGCAGTGAATTGACTGATATTCGAAGCACCTAGATTAGGATAAGCCCAATGGGTTGTTCCGGTTTCCTTAAGTTTACCGCCTTCATCCGTTCCCCTTATTATATCCCCATAGAGGGCAGTATTATAATCCATTCCCAGGTTCATTTCCAGAAAAGCCCATTCTTCATCGGAAGGTAAATGCCATCCGGCCGGGCAGACATTCTGAGCCGTTTCAAAATCATAAAGCACCCCGTAAGTAGAATAATTTGAGGTTAATTTGGCTTCATCCACGTCCGTACCCTGGTAATCATACACCCAATATCCACATTGTGCATCGGATGCACATACTTCGGGCAGATAAGCCAGGTTCTCAGCCATCCAGGTCTGTCCGTTTGTGGTAACGGTATTATAGACTGTATTGTCCCGTGTATCTGTAAAGCTTCCGGTTTGTACAGTGAATGCTGATGTAGTAAAGGTTTTTTCTTCACCGTATACATAAAGCGCACCACTATTATTTGCGAAGGCTCTTACATAATAGGTGGTTTCAGGATCAAGACCTGATAAAAAGGCTTCAAAAGGATTACCCATTGAACTCCAGAATCCCTCATAGTTATTAATGTCCGGATTGGGTGAGGTGCTCCATACAATTCCGACATATACAGCATCTGCACCACCATCGTCAATCACTTCTCCACCTCCCGTGGCAATATGAGCACTTATATTTGTTATATCTGCTGTATTAACCGTTGGTGGATCAGGTAATGTTTTAAAGTAGGTTGATAACCCATAGGCAGTTCCCGCACTGTTGGTGGCATAAGCCCTAACATAATAATCTGTAACACGGGATAGTGACTCCATTGTCACAGAAAAGGTACCGGTACCCATTCCTCCTTCCAGTCTGAATCCTTCATTATTCTCCAGCGTCGGTTCAAACATGGTTCCCCATACCAATCCACGGGCAGTAACAGGTTCCCCCCCATCATCGGTTATATTATTATTAATACACTCTGCAGAATTATTGGTAACATTTTGAACGATCCCGGTTACGACCGTTGGTAAAGTACCACCCGTGGTTGTAAAGCTTTTCTCTACTCCATAGGCAGTTCCCTGGCTGTTGGTGGCATAGGCTTTCACATAATAAGTAGTATTCGCTGTTAAATTTGTCAGACTGCTAGTAAATTCTCCAGTACCTGTTCCGTCTTCGGTAAATCCGTCATTATTTTCAATTGTTGGACCACTGGCTTCACCCCAGACCACACCGCGTGCGGTGACATCCACGCCACCATCATCAGTTACATTGCCACCACCAGTGGCCGAAGTATCTGTTATTTCAGAAATATCTGCCGTAGTTACTGTGGGTGCGTCGGCTGTAACTGTTACAGTTACCTGGGAGGTAGCGGTAAGATTTCCATTATCCGTAGCAACTGCCTTGATCGTGTGTTGACCCGGTGAAACATCTGCGGTATTCCAATCATACGTATAGGGTGCTGTCTGCAAGGTTGCTTTACTGACATCATCGATGCTTATTTTTAAATTACTGATAGATCCATCCGGATCATTTGCCGTTACTGAAATTTGAACTGAGGTCCCGATTTCAATAGCCGCATTATTTGTTGGATTTGTAATATTACAGGTTGGTGATTTATTCGGTTCCTGTTCTTCTTCCGTATTTCCGCAATTATTAAAAAATAAAAGTAAAACAGCAGAAAAAATAAATGCAATTCTTAGTAAAATGTCTCTTTTCATGGTATTTGTACTTAAGGGTTCAAAAATTATTTAATTAAAAAATGACGATCAAACCTAAGGCCCTCTTAACGGGGTATTTATAATTGAAATGGTGGTTGGTCTGACATTACTTACTATAATTGAAATGTCCATATCCTGAGATAGGATTCCTGTAAAAAAGGCTTCGGTAAAAAGTTGACAAACCATTGCTTCATATTAAAATAATGATAGTTTGCCTTAGAAAGTTAATAGATTTTCTCAAATATCCAATCAATTTGAAAATTAAATTTTGAGATCGATGAGCTTTAAATATAATTTACCCGCAAAATTGCCATTTATTGAAACACAAAATTTATAAAAAAACATTATCTGTTTACGGGCATTTTTTTTATTTGTTATGAAAGATAACCAGTTGAATAAATGGAAGCATTCATGTGTATAGATGTGGAATTGACCTGACACTTTAAAACCGGATAAAACTTGACTGGAAGTTTTTTCTTTCCAGAAGCTATGCATTCGTATAGTAGGCATTCACATTCCTTCGAGCTTCGAGGTTCGAACTTCAAGTGATTATTCTTCCAGCCTCGAGCTTCCAGCTTCGAGCTTTTTCATTATCTGGCATGGCCTTCTCTTTCGGCACATTTTCAATCATCTATTATATCTTACCCAGGTCATATTTACCTGCATTTAGTAAAGAATTTCATGATTTTTCAGGTTTACGAAATAAAATTATAACGGATTATTGTATTTATTACCAGGCTGGGAAGAAAGGTTTTTAGATTAAATGAAGATTTTAATAGTAAAAATTAAAGTCAGGGTGGTTAAAATATTACATCCAAAAAACAGGCAAATTCAAATTTTATCTTTTTATAAATCATCCAATTTACTCCAATTTGGGTGATCCTGATTTTATGGCCATTCCAAAAAAAGAAATTACAATAATTTTATCACGCGTGTACTATTTGAAGATACATTGAACGGTATTGAATGAATTGGATTCGTTATCTTCAAGTTCTCAATGAAACAGTATTCAGGTGAAAGAAAAAATTGTTCGCAAAGTTCTTTCAAAGTAAATGTAAGATGTTGCAAAAAAAACAAAAAATTTTTGCAGTATTTTAGAAATTTAAACCAGCTATGTATCTTTTGAATGGATATCCCCTGATCGCCCAGGTGCCCGGTTCAACCAGCTATGTAAATCATCGGGATCAAATCAGCGACAGGGGTATCCTTTCTTTTTAAAAGGTTAACCGGGGAACCGGGTAATCGTGAAATTAGATACATTTCCGTAAAGAGTAAATAGAATTTCAATCATAAAAAAAGCTATGTACACATTTTATTTTGAAAAACTGGTAGTCTGGAAAGATTCAATTACCTTAATTAAATCCGTATATCAGATAACCAGGCAATTCCCCGTATATGAATGATATGGGATAGTATCTCAAATTCAAAAATCTTGTACAATGCTGTCCGGTTAAAATATTTCTCATATTTTATCCTTGAAAACAAAATTGTATTTGAACACGCTAATGGGCGAGTGATGTGCCTGCCATGTCGATAGACAGGCACGATCAGTACGGGAGCTCATTGAGGATTTTAGCTAGGGCTGCCCTTAAAATGTATTTTGGAAGCTGTCGTATTTTATTATTTTCATTTTTTCTCCTTCCTGCCCGTCCGGCTTTGCTTTGCTGAAGCTATGCAAAAGCACAGCAGTGGGTATGAGAAAAAACGCCTGTCCCGAAATTTTTTCGGAAAAACAAAAATAAAAAACAACCAACCCGGCAGTCTGGCCCCTAGACATAGGCTATATCAAAAGTGGGTTTTGTCATCCTGAACTTGTTTCAGGATCTTTAATTCTTTGATAATAACATCATTAGATTCTGAAATAAATTCAGAATGACGTTTTAAGGGATTTTTGATACAGCCTTCTGATCCTGATATTTATCAGGACAGGCGCTCGGTACCCCCGCCGTTTTTTCCTGCCATCACACAATTGGTTTTCAATGAATAAATGGGATTCATCCAGACAGCATATTTATCACATTCTGGCAAAGGTCTTGTGCGATACGTGGGAAGATGAGCCTTTGGTCGTGCCACCCTTTCTTTTGGGAGAAAAGATAAGTAAGAATAAATTGATTATGAAACTTTTTATCGGACAATACTGAATCTTGCATTTCCATTGCGACCAATATTTCAGAAGGCAATTCCAGGAGGACACGAAGAGATCAGACGAATTTCACAACCATGGCTTATTCCAGCTTAATGGAAACACTGAATTTAGTTATTATTTCTTATGAATTAGAATATTTAAAGAATGATGCCTATCAAAATCTGCGTTTGGAAATTGAAAAAATAGCTAATAAACTGAATGCACTTCGAAAATCTCAATTAGCAAAATAATATCGATTAACCAGTTAAAATAAATCCAAAAATCTACCTTTAGCATAAGAACAAATAACACTCCATGATTCTTAAATTGGCATTGAAGTGCCGATTAATCGAATACACGATTCCCCGATTAACCATATATAAAAAAAATCCCGTCATTTTCACAACAACGGGATCTTAAATATCATTTGATCTTAGATTTTAAGTTTTTCGTTTTGTAGCATCGTAGATCTTTTTCGCACCATAAAGTGCACCTGCTGCCAGTAGTATACTGGCTCCTCCGTCGATTGGGATGAGGGGTGGTTCAGTAGGCTGACCATAAATACTCATTCCTAGTGTCATAAACATAAAAAAGACAGTAAATAAAAGGAATTTAAATTTCATATTAATGTATCGATAATTTACTGTAATAATTCTGATCACCTGCCTCCACCTGCACAATGTACAATCCTTTTTCAAGGAAAGACACATTTTCCTTCGCAATATAATGATGATTCTGCGCTTCCTTTAATTCTCCTTTCAACAAAACTAAACCTGTTGATGGATCAAAGATATTATATTTCGGATCATCTTCAAAATTATTTTCTTTTGTATCTTTTAATCGGATGGTTATCCAGTCTTTTGCCGGGTTGGGATAGACGATAAGATCATTCGGATGACTCAGATTATCTGGGTCAAAATCTCTGGCGAATACCACCTCGAAACGATCTGCACCAAAGGTGGATGGGATGTCAGGATCAGCCATAAACTCAATCTCATTTACGTCCCTCAGATCATAATCCTCTCCAGTGTAATGATCTATCAGTATTATACTATATTCTGTATTGATGGATTCTATATGTTCAAAAAATAGGGTATAGGTTCCAGCAGTGAAGTTATAAACATTCAAGAAAACTGATTTTCTCTGTTCCAGCATTGGTTTATAATCCACACAAAGATTAAAGTTATCTGCCGATAGGGTGCTGATATTAAAAATAGCATTATTTAATTTTCTGGAATCGAATTCTTCATCATAATTGTCAGTACCATTTTCATTAAACAGTATAAAAACTTTATCTGATATATTTCCATTGGTAATACCGGCAGCGAGTAGATTTTCTATTTCCGGCTGAGCCATTCGATAAAAAGTACCTGTTGATGTACTTTTCACCTCCTCTGTAAACTGGAGTAATTTGTTGGCACCATTATTTGCCGTGAACCAGAATCCCTGACCGGTAGCGATTAATCCATTGTTTTTCGTGGAAGTGGCCGGATTACCGTTCCAGAAAAGATAAACGCCATTAACGTAATCTCTAACATACATGGTATTACCCATTTGCCTTTTTGTCCATCCGGGTCTATCCCAGTCAATGGTTGATGGATAAGGATTTCCTGAAAAGTTCCAACCATCATCTGCGGTATTACCACTCTTTGTAGGAATAAAATCAAAAGTTCCCTGGTTGACCGGACCGGTCATTTCCCAGTTGAGATTGGTAGAGCTATTAAAAGCCGCAGCTATAAAACCTACACCGGGTGTCATCGGGCTTGATAGCGTTTCTTTATTCCATCTTTCATCCAGAGTACCGGGAAGCGTTTCATCATACGTATATACGCCCTGTGCTGGGATAGTTAAGAAATAAGGTGTAAGATCATCAACGATAGCACCACTAACAGGAGAAGAAATATGTCTCCATACAGGTCTTCCTTCAGCGTCGACCAATCGTTGCACAATGACATCCCCATCCACACTTGCTCCGGCTGGAAGTGCTGCAATGTATGCATTGCCTGTCGTACCTGCAGAAGTTGATATCAACGTAAGATTGCCTTGGGAATTAAATACCGTAGCACTTAAAATTTCGAGTTTTTCAGTGAGATTTAGACCGCTCTGCAGGGTAACATCACCTGCCGTTTTATCTACTTTTATAGCGTTGATATTTTTACCATTAAAAGAAACGGCCTGATTGGCTCCTCCTTCAAAAAGAAATGATAAGGGCTGAACGGATATGGTTGCCAGATTTGGAACGGTAATGCTACCTGCTAGTGAAACATCATATGCTGCCGGGAATGAAATATTCGCACTCGTAGAAAGTACCATATTATTAAAATTGTAGTTTGAGGAGGTTCCCCCAATGGTAGTAGTACCATTGAAGTTAACCGTACCGGTCCCTCCGGTAAATGTTCCATTATTGACGGTCCAGTTAGCACCATTCATTGTAATTGATCTAGTTCCTGCCGATAAAATTCCTCCATTAAGAATGAGGTCACCATTAACAGTGATGTTTTTACTCAGGTTGATTGTGCTACCCGAATTGTTTGTTAAATTGAGGAGTCTTGTTGCCAGGTTCGGCAGTTCATTTCCTGTAGCATAGGATGGGAGCGTACCAATATAGGTTACATTATAAGAATTAGTTCCACCCGGTATGTTTGTCAGGGTACCGTTTCCATTCCGAGTAATACTTCCGCCACTACTGATTGTCATGGAACTTGATGCTGAAAAGGTTCCTGCTAGTATTCTCAGGTCGGCTACCGTAAAAGTAGATGCTGTATTAACGGAGACTCCTGTTCGATCTATTTCAAGAATATCTAAATCACTACCACTCTGCATATTAAGAGTATTGATAGTACCTGATCCTGTAATAAAAAGAGCACTGGTTGTGCTGCTCAAAAATGTGCCTCCTACATTATTGTAAATTCCTGCAATAGTTAAGGTTTGACTGCTAAAATCCAGATTTCCACCGGTATGCGTAAATGTCCCGCTCACATTCAAATCGGAACCTAATATGGTATTTCCGCTGGAGTAATTAAAATTGTTAATATAATTATTCCCAGAGGTAAAATTAATCGTACCCATGCTACCTGTTCCTCCGATGGCCAGGTTCGCTGTGGCTGGAATCGCTGCACTGGCAGTTAAGGATCCTCCGCCACTAATTGTTCCATTGATTGTAAGGGTATTGGAACCGATGATCAGGTTTCCTGAGGTTAAAACCAGGTTTCGGAAGTTGTCAATGGTTAGATTTGATTCCATGAACAGATCTCCCGAAGGTTTATTGGTAGTAATATTTAATCCGCTGGTATAGATTCCAGGATCATTTCCCATATTCTGTGATCCTGAACCATTGTAAACGACAGTACCTCCACTATTATACGTTCGATTGGCAAGTGGTACCTGTATGGCTCCTGAAGTGGTCGATGCTTCTATTCCTTCAGCATTACCAATTCTTAAGGTTCCGTTAGTATTAAGAGTAAAAGAACCTGACCCAATTAATGAACTTGTTCCAAGATCAACAATGGCATTAGAATTTATGTTATAATTTATTGGGCCAATGATCGATCCTCCGCCTGTATAGGTTTGTAACGTTGTACCACTGAAATTTAGATTGGCAGTACCTCCTCCAGAATTTCCCAATGCACCTGAAGTATGAGATACATTACCGTTAACATTTAAATTGGCAGTTCCTGTATTAACAAAAAAACAGGGGCCTGTACTTGTTTTAATAAAATCAGCATTAACATTTATGGTGATACTTCCAGTTGCCGTAAAAGCGACCTGGCTTGATCCTGTAATAGATAAATTTCCATTGATATTTAAAATACTTCCTGTTTCAGTAGATGTAAAAGCGAGGATTGAAGCAGGTCCTCCTGTATTTGAAACTGTAAAATTTCCCTGGGTTGAAGTTGAAGTTCCCAGGGCCAAATTGATTAATCCTACCATTCCTGGAGTATTCCAATCGAGATTTCCAAAAGATTGATCAAGGCCTGTGGGAACCGTAACCGTGGTCCCGGATATTTCGCAGGTAGAGGTTGATGCCCAATTTCCGGTTGGAATGGCACCCCCATCCCGGCCATGTTCATATATTGCATTATCATTGACATTAACGAATGAAATTAAAGGGCTATTAATGGTAACTGTTCCAGTGTTTAAAAAACGTCTATTTATGGATAATGTACTACCAACAAAACCAAATAAATCACTTAATATGATTGTACCATTATTTGTCAAATCTCTACCAGGACCATTTCTTACTATGACTGTTACTCCTCCATTAATAGTTAAAGTACCGGTATTTTCGATTGTAGTTTGATCAATAGTGATATTATTGTTTATTGTAACATTATGTCCATTTCTAACTGTAATGATATTTGCGTTTCCCGAGGTTGGGCTAACGGTCGCTGTTATCCAACCCCCATTATATATCTGCCAATCGCCTGCTGTTTCCCAGTTCATATTTGGAGGGCTGGCTGGATTAGTTTGATAATCTCCATCTGATGGTTGTGCAAAGCTTTGAATTGCTAGAAAAGGAAAAATCAGAATTAAGTATATCTTTCTCATAATGAATCAGTATTATGTTGTCTTCTATGCAAATTAATAATTTAATTCAAAAAAAGTAATCTTTCTATATTTCTATTTATAATCAATTTAGTGCAAGAGCCTATCTTATAAATACTATTTATCGGATAAAATGTAACCTTGATTATAAGTTAACAATAAAATAGGGCTTATCATTGGAAAAATAGAGATAATTTGAATAATAATTATGATTTTAATTCATGTAATTCACACAAAACAAACACAAGTCAATGCCACAGCATTAAAAATCCCAAACTAGCGCAGGTCTCCCAGACCTGTGTCCTATATCATTTCCCTTACAAACTCAAATATTTCAATTGCCGGATCTTGTTCTTATTCACACCTTTTACATCATAGAATAAGGTCTGACCATTGGAAAGTTTCATAAAATCTTCTTCTTTCATGGCTAAATATTCATCATGGCTGACAGCAAGAATAATAGCATGATATGATGTATTAGGCTCGGGAATCAAGTCGAACCCATATTCATGCCTCACTTCTTCAGGATCAGCCAGTGGGTCAACTACATCAACATTCACCAGGTACGTTCTTAATTCCTCGTAGATATCCGCCACTTTGGAATTTCGAACATCGCTGACGTTTTCCTTAAAAGTCACACCCATAATCAATACCCTTGATTTACTGATTACCAGATCTCTCGAGATCAGATGTTGTACGACTTCCCGTGCAATCTTTTTACCCATGCTATCGTTAATATCACGGCCGGAAAGAATCACTTTAGGGTAATAACCCAGTTCGTCGGACTTCCATGCAAGGTAGTAGGGATCAACACCAATACAATGACCACCAACCAGTCCCGGAGTAAATGGCAGAAAATTCCATTTCGTACCGGCAGCTTCCAGCACCTCAAAGGTATTAATGTCCATTTGCCTGAAAATGACAGATAATTCATTCATCAGGGCGATGTTAATGTCCCGTTGTGTATTCTCAATAATTTTTGCTGCTTCTGCCACCTTAATATTAGCTGCCTCATATATGCCGGCTTTTACCACACTTCCATATACTTTGGAAATAACCTCCAGAGATATGGGATCACATCCTGATACTACTTTGGTAATCTGGGTAAAAGTATGAATTTTATCACCCGGATTGATACGTTCCGGAGAATAACCCACCTTAAAATCGGATACAAATCTTAAACCACTTTTTTCTTCAATCACCGGAACACAATCTTCTTCTGTGCATCCAGGATAAACTGTAGATTCAAAAACAATATAATCGCCCTTGTTAATAACACTGCCAACGGTTTCGCATGCTTTAAGCAAAGCATGGATATCCGGTTTGTTATGACTGTCTATCGGTGTAGGTACGGCAACAATATAAAATACTGCATCCCGGAGGTCATCGGGAATCGCTGTAAACGTGATATCACATCCCTCAAAATCTTCACTTTCAAGTTCACGGCTGGGATCAATTTTTTTCTTTAATAATTCGATCCTTTCAGGTTTGATATCAAAACCTATGATCCTGTATTTTTTAGCCATTTCCAATGCCAGGGGTAAACCAACATAACCCAGACCCAATACAGCGATCGGTTTTTCTTTTTGTTGAAGTTGTTCAAATATCATGGCGCATATAGATTATTGCACCAAATATAGATGATAAAATAATTAATCACCTATATTTTAATGGATTTTTTTAAGATAAATTATAATTAATTTTATTTCTCAGGCCAATTCTATTCAAAATCCTTGATCTTGAAAGACAGGCTGAGTTTGGTCCTAAAGGCAACCACCTTGTCATTTTCTAACTTGAGATCCTGCGTGATCACCTCTGCGATCCGGAGGTCTTTTAAGGATTTTGAAGCTTTTTCAACAGCATGTTTGGCTGCATCTTCCCATGAGATTTCTGAGGTTCCGATCACCTCGATGACTTTATAAATGCTTGAATTTGCCATGTTCATTTAAGTTTAATGTGTTTTTTAATTTACAAAGAAAAATGTGGAAAACAAATAAAAATGCCTCTCTAATATCAGATTTAATCCGGTGTAGAATAATCCCTGAACCCTCATGGCTCTGCATAGCTCCGGCGAAGCAAGGTCGAAGGATTGAACCTTTAGCCTGGGGGAGGAAAAATCCCTGAGTTCATCGAAGGGTTGAGTGTCGGCCTAGCGCTGGCTTATCTTGATGTGTATGAAGTAGACCACCGCTAAAGTTTTCGATTAACTTTGACCAAGCCCTCCCGCCAGTCTTCGATAAACTCAGACTGTACGCCCTTCCGCCAGTCTTCGATAAACTCAGACTGTACGCCCTTCCGCCAGTCTTCGACAGGCTCAGACTTGACCTTCCCGCTGGTATTGATCTTCTTTTTATATAGTAATAAAAGTTTAATATAGACCGTAAAATGAGTGATCGGTATTTTTAGTAGAGTACTTGAACATGATAAATAATTAAACACAAGCTTTAGGAACTGGGATGGAAAAATCCCTGAACCTTGCTTGACTTTATCTAGCTACAGTGAAGCAAAGTCGAAGGATCGAGCGAGATCGTTTGGTCCGGGGCAGGAAAAATCCCTGAGTATATCGAAGGGATGTGCGTTAGCCTGATAGGTGTTTATCATTTAATGTATATTAAGAAGGCCCGCCCGCCAGTCTTCGATGCAGTCAGGTTGTATGCCCACCCGCCAGTCTTCGACAGGCTCAGACAGGGCCTTAGCGCGAGTCTTCTACCTTGCTTCGCATAGGCTACGCAAAGGCACGCGGGCTCAGACAGGGCCTTTGCACGAGTCTTCGACGGGCTCAGACAATTCCTGTCCTCCAATTTTCGGATTTACTCATCCCCTGAATTCCTCCATCGTCTGATACTCATCCTGGTTGATTTCAGACACCTTAAAAATTTGTACAAGCGACAGATAAAGGATCTTCAAATCAAGCAGAAAATTCCGGTTGTCTATATACCAGAGGTCAAGATTAAACTTATCCTTCCAGGTAAGTATATTCCGGCCATTCACCTGTGCCCAACCAGTAATTCCCGGATAAACCGTATGCCTTTTTTTTATCATTTCATTCATCTTTGACAAATAAGCTATGGGCAATGGCCGTGGGCCAACCAGCACCATTTCTCCTTTGACGATATTCCATAACTGTGGCAATTCATCCAGCGAAAATTTCCTCAGAATTTTTCCGAAACGGGTTATTCTTTTAGTGGAGTGCAAATTGGAATTATCGAAAATATGTCTTTCAGAAACCATCGTCCTGAATTTATAGATTTTGAATGATTTATTATCTTTTCCGATCCGTTGTTGCTGGAAGATTACAGGTCCCTGGAAAACAAGCACAAATGAAATAACCAATATAAGAGGTGAAAGTAAAATCAATAATATCAAAGCCGATATTAAGTGAAAAAAACGATGCATCTTGATTATTCATTAATGTTTTTTTCCAGGTTCAATAGTTGCTGCCATTTCCAGGCTGAGCGCATCATCTCGTCTATATCACGGACAGGTTTCCAACCCAGTCTGCTTTCCGCAAGTCGATTATCGCTGTATATTGCTTCCTGATCCCCGACCCGGCGCGGTCCGAAAATGTAATTCAGTTTTTCACTCGTGTTTTTTTCAAAGGCATTCACCGCTTCCTGTACGGAGACGCCATTTCCCGTGCCCAGATTATATATTTCATGATTTGTAACCAATTTCTGGTTTGAAAGATAATCTAATGCTTTGATATGAGCTTCAGCGATATCAGAAACATGAATATAATCACGTATGCATGTGCCGTCACGCGTATCATAATCATTCCCGTAAATGGTCAATTGTGGAAGAATACCAGAAGCTGTCTGGGTGATGACCGGTACCAGGTTAGTGGGTTTGTTAATAGGATCTTCCCCATTCAATCCGGTTTCGTCTGCACCCACCGGATTAAAATACCGCAATGAAATGCCGGATAAATTTTTATTTCTACGATAAAAATGCTCCATCATACCTTCTCCAATCTGCTTTGTATGTGCATACGGTGATTCTGCCTGTCCCAAAGGGGTGTTTTCATCCACGGGTAGTTTAGTAACATTGCCATATACGCTTGCCGAAGAGGAAAAAATAAAATAGGGAATCTGAAATTGTTCTACTGCATTGAGGATATTTAATAATCCATTGATATTATTATCATAATAAATAAGCGGTTCTTCAACAGATTCCGGAACTGATTTCAAAGCAGCAAAATGTACGATACCCTGGATATCACCAATATCCGCAAAAAAATTCAAGGTTGATTTTTTATCTCGCAGGTCAATTTCATAATTAGTTATTTTTTTACCAGTTATCTTTTCGATTCTGCCCACAGTTTTGTGTGATGAATTGATGTAATTATCGATGGATACAATATCCCAGTCCGTATTCCGGATCTGTTCAATAATGTAATGAGATCCGATATAGCCGGTACCTCCGGTCACTAAAATTTTCATATTCAAACTTTTTACGATTACAATGTTAGTGATATTGATCGGAAATCAGAATGTCCATCCCGGATTTATTCCGGGATCTATAAATTTTCTTTAACCAAAAACGCACACAGATTCCAATCCTTCCTTCCGACAGGATAGTCCGGGGAGGCAACATCTCCCAAGAGAGGAATATTCCATTTTCATATATAGATATTTACTTAATAATGTAGTTGATATTTTAAGGAATTACTTTATCAATTAACCATTCTCTAAACCGGAGATCAATACTACCCTCCCTTGGAGCCTGCCTGACGGTAGGCAGGGAGGTGTGCCAGGTCGAGTGGTAGCGGGGGTGGGTTTTAAGTAAATTTATTAACACTTTGCTCAGTTTAGGGGAACCTGCGCTAGTGTAGGGTCTATCTCCTTGCAGACCCTAAAGTCCCCTTAGTGTCTTGAACATCCACTTTCTACATCACTGATACATACAAAACAAACTTACGATCATTATATTTTGTGCAATTAAGGTTTACTTATATCTTTGTCAGGTATTTTGGGGCATTCAGATGGTATTGAATACGTTGAAAGGAAATCATAAAAAAATTTTATTAAGTTTTAGCCTGGTAATCTTACTGATCTTCTTGCTGGCATCCTGTGTACAGAATAAAAAACTTCTATATCTTCAGGAACCAAAGAAGGATAAAGGCAATTATCCGACTGACAGTGTAATTCGCGAATATCCGTTGGCGTACAAACCTTATAAACTGAAGCCGAACGATATCATTTCACTTCGGGTAGGAACATTGACGCCAAAAGAATTCAACTTTGTCAGGGAATACGAAGAACAGCTGGGAGAGATAAGAAAGATGAATCAGTATATTCAATCCCCAATGTATAGGAGTAACCGAGAAGCCCAGAGGACTGGTATCCTTGGTTCAGGTAATCTTGGCAATATTGGCAGAATAGGCCAGGGACTTGATGAAGCCATTGTTCTGGGCCGTTTACAGACCGGATTTATGATTGAGGAGAACGGAGAATTAGGATTACCGGAGATTGGTATGGTGAGACTTGCGGGCTTGACAGTGCCTGAGGCTGAAAACTTAATAAAAGAAAGATTGGCAGGTTTTTTTGAAACTCCTATTGTCCGTATCCAGATGCTGAACTTTCATTTTACTATTTTCGGAGAGGTTAATACGGAAGGCAGGTTTACCTCCTATGATACTAAGAATACTATTTTTGATGCTATCATGATGGCCGGTAACCTGACCGAATTTGCCGACCGTAAAAACATCAAGATCATCCGGACCATCGACAATACCTCACAGGTGATCTATGTGGATCCGCTGGACGAAGAGATGCTGATGGCCAAGAATTATTTCATTCAGCCAAATGATATGATAGTGGTACCTGCGCTGAAAGCGAGGTTCTGGCGAAGATATATCATACCGGATGCCAGTACCGCTCTGGCGTTGCTGACAGCCGCTATTTCTGTATTTTTACTAATAGAAGCATTTAGAAAATAAATGGTGGAAGAGCATAAAACTTGGGAAACTCAGGATGATCTTGGAGATATCAAAAAAATTCTTGGGAAGATACTTAGACGCTGGCCCTGGGTTTTAGCATCTGTATTATTTACAGTTTTCGTAGCCTATCTTTTCAACCGGTACCAGACTCCCCTCTATATGAGCTATGCCAAAATCATTTCAAAAAAGTTTTATGAAAATGCTGGCTCCGCCGGTTATGTGTTGAATAACCAGAACCTGTTTCGACCGAATATTGAAGTATGGCAGGAAATCCCATTATTAAAATCATTTGATAAAATGGAAGCAGCGATTGAGCAACTCAATTTTGATATAGGCTATTATGCCAAAGGGAAGTTAAAAACAACTGAAATGTACGGTAATGTCTGGTACGAGGTGGAAATTGATACGGGTTCGACTAGTATACCTTATCGGACACCCATATACCTGGAGCTCATCGATGACCGTCATTTCCTTGTCAGGACGGATAATCCGAAACTTTCCGCCAAGCTTGCCGATCAGAAATATGGGTTTTTTACCTGGTACAATCCCAATGGGTTCAGGTTCAGAGTACATAAAAAATTTAATCCTAAAAATGAAAGCCGCAACGGTATCGATTATTTTTTCCGGATCTATCCCAGATCGAATCTGGCAAACGAATATCGTGGTAGACTGAACATTAACTGGGAACGGGAGGGATCGGCGATCCTGAACCTCAGCATGCAGGGACCGCTGCCGAAAAAAGACCTGGATTTTATGAAAGCATATATCCGTGTGGTTATTGAGAAGGGATTAGAGGAAAAGAACCAGCGGGCAACCAATACCATCCTCTTTATAGATGAGCAGATGTCGCAGCTATCGGATTCGCTATCCCGGTTTGCCTCCAATATCGATAGTTATAAAATTGAGAACCGGCAATTAACTCAGGGTGGCAACTATGTATTCGAAGAGCTGAATGCACTTGAAAAAAGAAGAGCACAGATCGAACTGTCCAACCGGTACTATGATTACCTGGAACGGTATATCATGGAGGACCAGGAAGAAGGAGTCTTTGCTCCCAACCTCATTGGTCTGAATGCGCCCTTATTGGATGAACTGGTTCAACAATATATTGAAATTAAAATGAAGGATAAACTGCTGTTAAATGAAGAGAACCAGGAGAATCCGCTGGTTAATCGTGAAAATGAAAGAAAGGAACGGGTGGAAAAAAATATCTTTGAAAGCATTGAAAACATGCGGGATTTTAACCGGCAACAATACGAACATGTTGAGGAAAGAATGAATTTTTATTATGCCTCCATCAAGGGATTCCTCAAAGATAACCGGGAACTGGACCGGATGAATACGATTTATGGCCTGAACCGGGAGTTGTTCAATTTATTGTTGCAGCGAAAGACAGAAGCCAGTATTTCGAGGGCCTCCACCACATCGGATTACCAGGTTGTGGAAGAACCCTGGTACAGCTCGGTACCCGTATTCCCGAATACGAAAAAGAATTATCTGATCGCTATTATAGTGGGGCTTGGTTTTCCGGTCGGACTCATATTTCTGATCGATGCATTAAATAATAAAATTGTGACCAGGGAAGATCTGGCCAGGCACACAACCATACCCATTGTAGGAAATATTGGCCACAGTGACTACGAAACTAACTTAGTGGTCAAGGAAGCCTCTCAATCACAGATAGCAGAAACATTCCGGCACATCCGTGCGAATCTGAAATATTTCATCGATGAAAAGGCCAGGATATTCCTGGTCACCTCTTCTTTTGGGAGTGAAGGAAAAACCTTTTGTTCGATCAACCTTGCCTGGATCTATGCCTTGTCGGGTAAAAAAACTTTATTACTGGGGGCCGATATGCGAAAACCTACGATGACAAAATACCTGGATCTTCCAAAAGAACAACCAGGTTTAAGCAATTATCTGGCAGGATTTAATGAATATGAAGATGTAATTTGTGAAACAGATAATGAATATTTACAAGTGCTGGTGGGTGGAAATGTACCACCGAATCCTTCGGAATTGCTGAACAGCCCGAAGATGGTCGATCTGCTTAAAAAGATAAGCAAGACATATGAAGTGATCGTCATCGATACCCCACCGATCGGAGTGGTTGCCGACGCCATGGAATTACTGAAATACACCGATTTTAACTTGCTGATCGTCCGGCAGGGTAAAACTATTAAATCCTCCCTCGATCATGTTTCAGAGATGTATGCTTTAGGTAAAATCAGTCAGTTCGGCATCATCTTCAATGATATCAATTTCAAAAGATATTCCTATGCCTATGGTCGTAAGTATGGGTATGGCTATGGCTACAGTTACGGATATTATGATTCCAGGAAAAAAAGAAAATCCCTGTTTAAAAACTTTTTTTAATTTTAAGCCACGAAGGACACCAAGACGCAAGGTATTTTCTGTCTTGTCGAACCGTTGAGGGTGGAATTTGCGTTGGGAAGTGATCATACAAGTAAAATTCTGGATCACTGTAGACAATGTCCATCGTAGTTATATAGTGATGTATCATACATCATAGCTGCTTGACAATCAATATGTTATATAGTTATTGTGATATTTAGTATAATTAATCATTAATAATTTCACAATCCCCTTTCCACACCCTTCGATCCTTCTACAAGCTTAGAAAGCGACTGAAGAATCTCCAAACTAAATGATTGTATTTATTTCTTGATAACCAAATCTGGGAGGTAGGATCGTAAACTTTTTACACAGCATAATTTAACAATTGAACTGTTATCTGACTTTGATTAAAGTCCATGAAAAGATCCCGGCACAATGGCCGGGAAGGATAGGTATTTCAATTATTAGTATATACTTCATTTGATAAGGTAATCCCTCCCCGGATTTACCTGTCCTGAACTTATTTCAGGATCATTTCAGTATTCCAGGATCTTTTAGTGAGCCTACGCAAAAAACTTAACACAACACTCAGGCTCACAGGGTCTATGCTAGTGTAGATGATCAGACAACGAAGATGATACCCTTCCCGGATTTATTCCGCCTGTCAGCCGAAATATAATGAAGGCTGGGGGTCTTTTAATGATTCTTTATCAGTAACGAAACGCTACGGTCAGGTTCTCAAACCAACCCTAGCATGAGATATTTACAGTAATCGAACAATTTAAAAATGCTACCCCGGAGGGGTTGCATTTTTGTAATAACCAATCATAAAAAGATTTAACCTCGGAGAGGTTACATTCTTATTCATGATGAAAACATGAACAATCCCTGTAGTCAGGGCACTCTTGATGTCATCCTGAATTTATTTCAGGATCTTATTGGTAATCAGAATTTAGATGCTGAAACAAGTTCAGCATGACTTTATACTATTTAACTTCATTTTTCACTCCCTTCGTCTCAGGCGGACATGCAATGCCTACCGGCAGCTAAAAAAATACTTCCTTCATATGAAATTCGGCTCAAAAAAAATACTAAACACAACGCACAGGTTCAGGGAACCTGCGCTAGTGTGTCACAACACTCAGGTTCTCAAACCAACCCTAGCATGAGATTTTTACAGAAATCGAACAATTTAAAAATGCTACCCCGGAGGGGTTGCATACTTGTAATAACCAATCATAAAAAGATTTAACCTCGGAGAGGTTACATTCTTATTCATGATGAAAACATGAACAATCCCTGTAGTCAGGACACTCTTGATGTCATCCTGAATTTATTTCAGGATCTTATTGGTAATCAGAATTTAGATGCTGAAACAAGTTCAGCATGACTTTACACTGTTTAATTTCATTTTTCACTCCTTTTCTCTCAGGCCGACGTGAAATGCCTAACGGCAGCTAATAAAATAATTCCCTCTTATAAAATTTGACTTAAAAAAACATCTCAATTTTATTGATTGTATCAAAATATTATATTTAATTTGAGTAGTATTTCTACTCAATGTCTGCGCAGGATGTGATTGACGTGGCGAAGCAGTGCCTGGATCACTAGTTCATGCCGCTTAGGCATCCTTAAGGGATCAGTTCACTTGATCAATGGTTTGTTCACTAGTTCATCAGTATATTTGTTAAATTGATTAATTCTTTACTAGATTTATAATATGTTCAACACTAAAAAATTACAGCTATGAAAACTCACAAAAATTTTTATTTGCTGGAAGCTGGAAGCTCGAAGCTCGAAGTAAAAAATGATAAAATCAATATTTTTTAAATTTTTCGAACATCCAGTTTAAAACTTCGAGCTGTTTATGTGTCAAATATTAAGTTCATAATTTAAATTTTAACCAGCTATGAAAAAAGTATATTTCAAATTCAAAGAATTGATTGTCAGGCAGAAAGCATTGGAATTTGCTGATCAGGTCATTCAAATTACAGAAAATCTGAATACAGATCGGAAACATTTTAGATTGATTGAACAGTTGGAATCCAGTTCGACCTCAATTGCTCAAGATATTTCGGAGGGTAAGGGTAGATATTCAAAGAAAGAGTGTGTACAATATCTTTATATATCCAGAGCTTCCTTCGACGAAACTGTGACTTTATTGAATTTATTTCAAAGAAGAAATTGGATTTCCATTGAATTATTAGAACAACTAGAAGAAAAAGCGTTTGAAATTGCCAATATGATTAAAGGTCTAATTAATTCAATTAACAATAAATAGCTTTCACATGAGCGCATCTTCGAGCTTCGAGCCTCGAACTTCGAGCTTTTAATTTTATTTTCCCGAAATTTGATTAACGCCCTCATCACTTCCAAAACCCGCATCAAACTCCTCCTCAAGTTCTTCCTGAACCCCGACAACGCTGCCTATCTCCGGGGATTGGAAACTGAATTCGGCGAGTCGAGCAATGCCATCCGGCTGGAGCTGAACCGACTCGAAAAAGCAAATATGCTTGAATCGAAGGTGAAAGGGAACCGCAAACTGTATCAGGTAAACCAGCAGCATCCATTGTACGATGAGATAAACAGCATCGTACGTAAATATTTCGGCCTGGATGTGATCGTCGAAAGTATTGCCAAACGTCTTGGGAATCTAAGGGCCGTTTACCTGACCGGAGAGATCGCAAGGGGATCTGATTTCAGTATCCTCGACCTGATATTCGTGGGGGATATAGATAAGCAATACCTCCTCAGCCTGATTGAAAAAGCCGAGGCCCTGATCAAAAGAAAGATCCGGTATCTGGTATATACCGAAGAGGAATTTAAAAATATCCTTACGAACAATGAAAGGAATGGATATGTGCTTATATGGAATGATGGAATATGATAGTCTGAAGACGGAAGCCGGAAGCCGGAAGCCGGAAGACCGAAGCCAGAAGAAGGAGGGCTAAGGATCAAAATAAGAGGCCTGATCTACCATAATACTAAAACGATAATGTTAAATTTATCTTGATATATTGTTTCATAATAAAATTTTCTTACCAGCTATGAAAGAAGTACATTTTTATTTCAAGGACCTTAAAGTATGGCAAAAAGCGATGGATTTTGCTGATCAAGTAATCCAATTAACTGAAAATTTGAATACCGATAAAAATCATTTCAGGTTAATTGAGCAACTTGAATCAAGTTGCGCATCTGTGGCACAGAACATTGCAGAAGGTAAAGGAAGGCATACAGACAGAGAATTTATACAATTTCTATATTTCTCCCGTGCTTCACTTTATGAAACCACTACATTACTGAACTTGTTTCAAAAAAGAAAATGGATTTCTGATATCACCTTGGAGAAGTTAGAAGAAATGGCTTTCGAAATTGTCAGCATGATCAAAGGATTAATCAATTCATTAAAATAATAAAAAAGTCTCCTGCAAAATGGACCTTCAGGCTTCTGGCTTCCGGCTTCCGGCCTAATAAATATCTTTTAACATATGTCATCGATTACACACTGGTACGTCCTCTACACAAAACCCCGATCCGAAAAAAAAGTCACCGACCGCCTTACGGATACTGGCTATGAGGTGTATTGCCCGCTGATCAGGACTATGCGGCAATGGAGCGATCGTAAAAAAAAGGTGAGTGTACCCATGTTTCCTTCTTATATCTTTATACATATAGATGTAAAAAGAAGACAGGAGCCGCTTCAGGATTCTGGTGTCATGAATTATGTGTATTGGGTGGGAAAACCTGCTGTGATCCGGGATAAAGAGATTGAAGCCATAAAAGAAATAGAAAACAAAGGAAGTGATATTGTAGTCCAGGGAAGCGGATTCGAACGGGGACAGTTCATCGAAATCCCGGACGGACCTTTTAAAGGATTAAATGGAACAGTGGATAAAGTCGATAATAGAAAGGTACTTGTATATATCGAGCAATTAGGTTGTATTGTGCAATTTTATTATAAAGCTCAAACCATATAGCAATTTACCTTTTGCTTTATGTTTAAATTGAAAATCAACCATTACCATAAACAAAAAACTAAAATCATCGTCCTAACCTCCCCCCCGTCTATCCGCCAGGCAGGCTTGTGGGTTGGCTATGTGTGGAAGGGAAGGGGCGAGTGTTAGGCAGTGCTTAAGCAGACATATGTTTCTCTCCGGTTTATATTGCCACCGACAAGCAGCAAAAGAACATGAAGACTTTTTATTTTGGATTTGACTCCATAGTCACAAGATCAACCAGAAAGACAGTCTTTCACTCAAATAAAAAATGAAAAAAAGATTTTATCTCGACACATCAGTAATAGGTGGATGTATTGATGAAGAATTTGAAGAATGGTCTAATAAGTTAATAAGCGAGATTAGACACGGAGAAAAAATAGCTGCCCAATCAGAATTGACATTACGTGAACTTGAACTCGCACCCGAAAAAGTTCGAGAGAAACTTCAGGACTTGCCTTCTGAAAACATTGATTACATAATTATCGGAAGATGAAGCCTTCAATTTAGCTGATTGATATGTGAAGGAAGGTGCAATTACTCAAAAATATAATGAAGATGCCATTCATATTGCGAATGCAACAATTAATATGGTTCATGCTTTGGTAAGTTGGAATTTTCGACATATTGTTAACTTAGAACGTATAAGAAGATATAATGCTGTAAATTTAAAAAATGGTTATTCGATTTTAGAAATACGATCTCCAAGGGAAACTTTAAAACCTGAAGACAAGGAAGAATAAAGAAAAATTATTTGATGCAGTTAAAATGATGCGAGAAATAAGAAGTAAACTGCACGAAGAATATGAAAAAAATCCTGATAAACGAAAGGTAGACTTAGAAAGGATAAGAAAAAAATACGTGAAAATCCAAACCAATGGCTAACATATTGAAAATCGATCTAAATGAGTATTCATTTTCCCCTATTGTTGGTGTTGTCACGATAATGTATCAAAATGAACGTAAAGACTTTTTATTGTAGGTTCAGCTCATTGGTCACAAGACCAAACAGAGAGAAAAGTCAGAGGCTGAATGCTCGAAACGATACCTGACGGCAAGTAAACTCAAAGATGATAACTCGAAGTCTAATGTGGACTCACAACATCACCAAATCACAACATCACCAAATAATTTATGGCATGGGGATTATCATTATTTCTGTCACCCGGAAAGACCTGCTTGGTGGCCTGACTAATCCCAGCGACGAAATTAAGAATAATTATGACCGGGAATAATAAACTGGACGTTAACGATTTATCTCCACATCTTTTCTGGGATGTGGATAAACAGCACCTGGATATTCGGAAAAATAAAAAATTCATCGTTCAGCGCGTGCTTGAATATGGCCTGTTAAATGACTGGGTTTTAATAAATAAGTTCTATGGATTAGAAGAAATCTCATCAATTGCTGTCAAAATGAGAGATCTGAATGAAAGGACCCTGTCGTTCATTTCATTATTATCAAAAATCCCTGAGGATCAGTTTTTATGTTATACTACCAGGGGATCGACGTCCCGGCACTGGAACTTCTAAAAAAGTTATTTGGCATAGAGATTTTCAGTAACTTAAGATTGGCAGGTGGCACCGCCCTGGCATTGCAGATTGGACATAGGAAATCAATTGATATCGATTTATTTGGAAAGTTAACAGCAGATGATTTTTCAATAACCAATCAACTTATTAAAATAGGGACTGTAACCACCCTTTCGAAATCCACAAACATAAAAGTGTTATTAGTGAATGGCATCAAAGTGGATCTTGTTAATTATCCTTATCCATGGCTTGAAAAGCAGGAAATTTATGACAGTTTGAGATTGGCTGGTAAAAAAGATATAGCTGCTATGAAACTGGCTGCCATTACAGGAAGGGGAACCAAAAAGGATTTTACGGATCTCTACTTTCTACTACAGGAAATTTCCCTGAAAGAAATGTTGGGTCTTTACCTGAAAAAATATTATGATGGATCAGAGTTCCTGGTCTTAAAAAGTTTATCTTATTTTGCTGACGCAGATACAGATGAAAAACTTCTGATGCTCAAACAGGTATCCTGGGAAAAGATAAAGAACTTTATAAAGATAAAGGTAGAGGAATATGTGAATGCGCTGTAAATGAAAATTAACCATAACCCTATACAAAAAACTACAATCAGGGACAAAAACCTCCCCCTTGCGTGCTGGCTATGTGTGATGACAGGGGGATGTTCACCACAATCCAAGCCACCTTACCAGGTATCCTGATGATTTTCGAATTTCGAATCGCGAGTTCCGATTTTCGATTTGGACATGTACTAAACGGGAGTGTTAAATCCTGAATCAAATATCGGTAATCTCGAGTCGCAAATCAATAATTTTCACCACCATCAGGGTTACCTAAAAATGGACCCTGATGTACACTCAACAAACCAAAGGAAGATTAACTGATATTAACAAAAAGAACATAAAGACTTTTTATTATTGATTTAGCTCGTTGGTCACAAGATCAACTAGAAAGAAAGAGGCTCATAGGTGCATAAAGAAGGACATTCCTGAGCTTGTCGAAGGGTGGTGCGTAGGAGATTGTGAAATTAGCGCAAGGCTTCAAACTTCAAGTGTTAATCCAGTAAACTGATGAACCAGTGATCCAATGAACAAAACAAATATCCATGATAAGGTGATTGTCTATTCCCCCGAATCCGGTATACGGAAACCTGGGTTCCTGCTCCGAGAGATGTTCCAGGACTGGAAAGGCTCTTTTGAGCTGGGATGGCGCCTTTTCCTCCGTGATAAAAAGGCCATGTACCGGCAATCCATGCTGGGGATCCTGTGGGCTTTCATCCCCCCGATCATGACCACGCTTGTATGGGTGTTCCTGAACGGGCAGAAGATCATCAACATCGACGATCCGGGTGTCCCATATCCGGCTTTTGTGCTTACATCTACGCTTTTATGGTCAGTTTTTGCACAATCCATCGGCTTGCCGAATGGGGCCATCAGTTCCGGAAAGGCCATCATGATAAAGATCAATTTCAACAAGGAATCGTTGCTGATTTCCGGTTTTCTACGGATCGGATTTGATTTCCTGGTCAAACTGGTGTTAATTATTGCTGTTTTTATCGTCTTCAAAGTTTCGCCTTCAGTTACCATTTTCCTGGCACCCATCGGGGTGGGCATGCTGGCATTGCTGGGCGTATCGATAGGGCTCATCCTGTTGCCGGTAAGTTTGATGTTTACGGACGTATCGAGACTACTTGGGGCCATTCTGCCTTTCTGGATGTTGCTGACGCCGGTGATCTATCCAACGCCCAGGGAAGGGATCGGGCAATTATTGAATCAGTTCAACCCGGTAGCGCCCATTCTCACCACCACCCGCGACTGGATGTTTACCGGCCATGCAGAATTCCTTATGCCGTTTCTGATTGTCAGCGCCGGGGCAATTATTCTGGCCTTTATTGGCGTAGTATTATTCCGGCTGGCAATACCGTTTATCATAGAGAGAAGTGGAGGATAACAAACGAAGCTCGAAGCAGGAGGCTCGAAGCTCGAAGTTGGAGGCTGGAAGTTCGAAGTTCAAAGCTCAACGCTGACCTCCTACTCACGCTATGGCGTGATATGGCGGTTAAAAAAAGCTGAAAGTGAGTTCGAAGCCTAAAGTTGATTGTTAATTTTGAAAAACACCTTTCATTTGAATCAAAAAACCAAGATCAAGGACGAAAACTCCCCCCTTTATTAAATGAAAATCACTTTCTCTCAACATGCCTTGCAACAAATGTTTAGAAGGAACATAACTGTTGAGGATATTAAAACCGCAATAAGCTCAGGAGATACAATACAAGATTACCGTGATGATAAACCTTATCCAAGTAGAATATTGTTATATTTTAAGAATAAGGTACCTTTACATGTTGTATATGCGGTTAATAGGCTTGATAATGAGATAATTGTCATCACTGCATATCATCCAGATGAAAATTTATGGAGTGCTGATTTCAGAACAAAAAAGAATTAACATGGAATGTGTTATTTGTAAAAACGGGACTACAAAACAAGGGAATACTACTGTAACATTGGAAAAAGAAGGTTCTGTAATTGTAATCAAGGATGTTCCTGCTCAAATTTGTCAAAACTGCGGACATTATTACCTGGACGAAGAAACAACAGACAGGATTTTAAAAATTGCTCAGGATACCATCCAAAAAGGAGTGGAAGTGGAAGTAATGCATTTGAAAACAGCCAGTTGATTGAAAATGGTAAATCGCATAACTGGTTAATTGGTTAATCGATCGTTTTATAAATTATCCGATTTAGCTGTTAATCAGTAAATACCTAATAGTAATAGGTGATAGGTTATTGAAGCAAGTTTAATTTGAAGATCACATAACATTTTATGCCCATAATCAAAATCAGAGACGAAAACCTCCCCCTTGTGCGCTAGCCCTGAAGCATATTTATAGCTTCAGGGATGCATAGGCGAAGGGGGGGTGTATTGGCATGTGTGATGGCAGGGGGATGATCATTATTTCAGTCACTTGGGAATGATTTTCAAATTTCGAATAGCGATTTTCGATTTTCGATTTGGAAATGTACTAAACGGGAGTGTTAAATCGCGATT